>Ga0194052_1000661_pt1 | contig 21199 bp, 11 predicted proteins | sample SepL226m_MetaG_FD_160117 | JGI IMG/M metagenome (GOLD analysis project Ga0194052, IMG submission 160117) | Anoxic zone freshwater microbial communities from boreal shield lake in IISD Experimental Lakes Area, Ontario, Canada - Sep2016-L227-6m | ecosystem: Environmental > Aquatic > Freshwater >...
CCTTGTTACTGTCCAGGGCGGACCGAAGGTCTATTTTACTGGCGACACGGCCTACGAGGAAGTGCTGGCGATTGCGATGGAGCCGCATAAGCCGGACGTGCTGGTGGCGGTGATCAACGGGGCATTTCGAAACCTCGGCCCGGCCGAGGCAGCGCTGCTGGCCAAACGGCTGGGGGTCAAACTGGTCATCCCTTGCCACCACGACCTTTTCCGCGACAATTGTCTGCCGCCGCAGTTGCTGCGGACCAATCTCAAATTGCATGGCATGGGCGAGCGCTACCACTTGCTGCGCCACGGGGAGCCGTTTGACTATCGGCCTTGACTGCCGGCCTGCGCCAGGACGCGTTCGCGCGCCACGGCGGACCGGAATTTCCGCGCTATGATACAATGACTACTGAAACCAACCGACTGGATGGGGCCGCACTGCGGCGCACTTCGATGACCGTGCTTCAGCGGGATTTTGCTCTGTTTTCCTTTTTGGCTTTTTCCATCGTCTGGCAGGCGGTTTCGGTTTCTGCGGCGGATTTTTATGTGGCCCCGCACGGCAAGGATAGCAACCCGGGCACTGCTGCCGCGCCGTTTGCGACGGTTACGAGGGCGCGTGATGCGGTGCGGCAGCAGGTTCGCGCGGGATTGACCAAGGACATCCTGGTGGTGATCCGCGGCGGCGTGTATCCGCAAACCCGGACGCTCACGTTTGGTCCCGAGGATTCCGGCACCGAGCAGCACTCGATCACCTACCGCGCGTATTCACGGGAAAACGTTGTGCTCAGCGGCGGGCGGCGCATCACCGGCTGGAAGAAGGGCACCGGGAAAATCTGGATAACCCAGATACCTGAGATCCAGGCGGACAAGTGGTATTTCCGACAACTCTTCATCAACGGCAACCGCGCCATCCGCGCGCGCACGCCGAATGCGGATAGCGCGGAACCTTGGTGCAAGATGGTGTCGTCCACAGCCAAGGCCGAGGAAGAAGACAAGCCGATTGCTGTAAGACTGGGCGGGTATAAGCAACCGTTCCAGATCAAGGCTTACAACAATCCCGGCGACGTCGAACTGGTCTATCTCTGCAACAACGACATGGGGCGAAAACGGCTGGGCACGGTCGATGAGAAGGACCAGACCTTTACCCTGGCCCCGCCACATCGATGGAACTCCAAGACCCATGAATTCGATTGGTATCTTAGCTTTCCTGATCCTCGTTGGAAAGCCTGTTACCTTGAGAACGCACTGGAGATGCTGGATCAACCGGGCGAGTGGTACTTGGATCGATCTTCGGGCGTTCTTTCTTACTGGCCACGCCCCGGCGAGGATATGGTGAAGGCGGAGGTGGTGGCGCCGGTGGTGCAAAAGACACTCCTGGCGGTGATCGGCACACGCGAGCAACCTGTCCGCAACCTCATTTTCAGCGGAATCCGCGTCGAGCATCTCGAGTGGGCACCGCCGGAATGGGGTTATATGGGGCTATTCTGCTGCACCATCGACACCGGTCCCAAGGATCGCCTCGAGCACGGATTTCTCGACGCCGCCGTGGAATTCGAGCATGCCCGTTCCTGCCATTTCATTGATGGCGGCATCGCCCACGTGGGAGGCATGGGGTTGTGTTTACGTCGAGGCACCGCCGACAATATCATCGAAGGCAACGAGATCAGCGACATCGGCGCGGGCGGGATCGGCGTCAGCGAGATCCGCCAGAACCCCATCGGACAACGACCCTGGAATCCACTCCCGCAACCGGACGACTATAAGGGCTACCGGATCGCCAATAACCACATTCATCATTGCGGCACGGACTTTTACGGCGCCGTCGGGATCGCCTTGATGATGACGCAGAACTCGGTCGTGGCGCACAATCTCATCCACGACACAGCCTATTCCGGCATGCAGTGGGCGGGTGACTGCCCCGGGCAACCCGCATTCACCAGGAACAACACTGTCGAGTTCAATCACATTTACGATACCATGCAGGTGACGTCCGATGGAGCGGGAATGTATGTCACCTACGGACATGGTGGACAGACCGTTATCCGCGGGAATCTGATCCATGACACGCGCTGCAACCCCTTCCGTCGCGGCGAATCTGAACTGTTCAAGAGCGATATCCCATGCCATGGCCTGTATCTGGACGGCCAAATGAACGGTGGGCGGTACGAGAACAATGTCGTCTTTCGAAACGCCGGCGGACCGTTGCTGTTCAACTCACACCAGAACAAGAATGTCTGGCAGGACAATCTCTTTCTGAAGGACGGCGCGCTTCCGTCGGAATTCGTCGAAGTGATGCAGGCCTGCGCAGGATTGGAGCCAAGCTACCAGAAGTCCATCCTGAAGCAGGATGCGAACCCCTGCCAATTCTCGGTCTTGAGCGATCCGGCCACGGCCAAGGGATGGACTGCGTATCAGTTCCACCTTCCGGCCAAGAACCGCGGTATCGTCCAAATCGTCAGGCGAGAGGGCTGCACAGCAGAGACGGTCACCTTGAAACCTCGTGGTCTCAAAGCAAAGGTGCGTTATGATCTGAAAGGGTATGTAGGCTCCCTGGCCCCGGCCGACGGCACTTTCTATGCCGGCACCCTGATCGACGAAGGCACCAAGAAGAACTACCTGACCGCGCTTGGCGATCTGCCGATCCTCTCCGGCTATGCGGGGCTACCTTTGGTTGAACTCGGTCTGCCGGTCGTTGACGGTCGGACGAGGATGACCGGAAAGGATTTGATCGAGACGGGTCTGGTCCTGACACTGGGCAAATCGTCCCAGGTGGTATGGATTGCCTATCGGGCGACGAAGTGAGTCTGAACCTTCAGGCAGAAGGAGAGCACAGACACGCATGGGTGCCAACCGGACGAGAGAAAGCGAACGGGGTGGAAGCGATCATGTTTTGACAATCGTATGACATTCCACCACGCCACCACGGTAATGAGAATGAGACGACTATTCTCGTTGGTGCTCACGACTTTCGTGGTGCTTAGCCCCGTGGTGGCTTTGGCCCAAACGCCGCCTCCTGCTGCGGATTCGGTGCTGTCGGTCAGAGCCGACGCAGGTGTGGCAGTTTCCCCTGGCACGAATAGCATGGAACCGCCCGATGCCAGTTTGTCCAACAAACTTCCCAGCCTGCTGACAGGCACCTTCGATGCCCATGTCGGGAAGACCCTTGAGCCTTCGGCGGATTGGAACGGCTACCGCAAGTGGATGGATGTCTGGTTCGGGCGGGGAATCGCAAAACGACCGTTCTCCTTCATTTACGGCGGTCGCCCATCGGCCGAGTTTTTAGGAGGATGGAATGTTGCCGTTCGCACGAGAACCCTCGACACGCACCGCATCGAGCGCACGTTAACCTACACGGACCCGGCAACGAAGCTGGAGGTGCGCTGCGTGGTTGTGGAGTACCTGAACTACCCGGCGGTTGAGTGGGTGCTCTATTGCAAGAATAACGGTTCTGCCGACACTCCCATTCTGGAGAGCATCCTGCCGCTCAATACCACGCTCAGCAACGCAATCCCGGGCCAACCCACCCTTTATTATGCGGACGGCAGCCACGTCCTGGTCACGGATTTTCAGCCACGCCAAGCCACGGTTACGAGCGCGACGACGACATTGTCTTCCCTCGGAGGCCGCTCGTCTGATGGGACGCTGCCATTCTTCAACCTGGCTCAAACCGACGGCACCGGGATTGTCATCGGTGTGGGTTGGACCGGCCAATGGATCGCGCATTTCACCACGGTTGGTTATCTAAAGATGAAACCAGCGACGTAGGATAATGAGCACGCAACGAACCTCATCGCGACGCGATCCACCGCCCACTCGGAGAGGCCAACCAAGGGGATGGCTGACCGGCGCCATGACCGCAGTGCTGCTGATGACGGGTATCGGCAATGCACAAGAGCAGGTAACACTCGCACCGCTCAAGGCAAGTTTCCACGTCGCCCCGCACGGTAACGACAGCAACCCGGGCACAGCGGTCGCTCCGTTCGCCACGGTGGTTGGAGCGCGCAACGCGGTTCGCGCCCAGATCGCGGCCGGGCTTGAGCACGACGTCCTGGTGATCATTCGTGCAGGGGTCTATTCTCAAACCGAAACGCTGACCTTCGGGCCGGCGGATAAGTGATCTGGATCGACTACCGGCAGGCGAAATAAGCTGCAGCAAAATCAATTGAAAGGAACGAACACATGCACCCACCAACAAATGCGGAGATACTTATCACGAAGCGGCCTTTTCTGCCGCTTCTTATCCTGATCAGCCTGGTCGCGCTCGCTGGGCCGGCCCAAAGCGAGCCGAGTTTTAAGCGCACCGAGGATGTGATTTACGGCCGCAAGTTTGGCACCTCGTTGACCATGGATGTCTTTCAACCGGCCGGCGGGAACGGCTATGGGGTCATCTTCCTGGTGAGCGGTGGGTGGCTATCGAGCCGGGATACGCCGAACATGGTGACCATACACGTGGACTCGATTAAGCTCTTCCTTGACGCCGGGTACACGGTATTTGCGGTAGTTCATGGTTCGCAACCCAAGTTCACCATCCCGGAAATAGTCCAGGACCTCCACCGCGCGGTGCGGTTCATTCGGCATAACGCCGCGTTGTATGGTGTGAAGCCCGACCATCTTGGAATTACCGGATCCAGTTCGGGCGGGCACTTGGCGTTGATGATTGCAACTCAGGGCGCCAAGGGGAACGCGGATGCTCCCGACGCTGTGGAGCGCGAAAGCAGCGCAGTGCAGGCAGCGGCGGTCTTTTTTCCACCCACCGACTTCTTGAATTGGGGCGCTCCGGGGGTGGATGCGGTGGGTGTGGACACGATGGCCCCCCTGAAAGTTGCATTTGGGGCGCGTGCCGACACTGCAGCCGGGCGGCAAATATACGGCAGAGAAATATCTCCTGCTTACTTTGTCACTTCGAATCTGCCGCCGGTGATCATCATTCATGGCGATGCCGACCCGACGGTTCCGTTCCAGCAATCGGAGCTGTTCATCCAGCGGGCGCGGGAGGCGGGCGCAAGGCTGCCCGAGTTGGTGGTGCGAGCTGGCAAAGGCCATGGCTGGGGAAGATTCTGGGAATCAAAAGAAGACATACAGGTTTTCACGGACTGGTTTGATCGTAATCTGAGAAATGTCCGCAAGTGAAGGTGACGATGAATACAGGAACCAGAAAACGGCAGGCCGTCACTCCCGGGCGGAGTTGAACAGCGAAGGCGGGAAGACGGACGGGACGACGGGCTTGACCGAGCGTTTCGGGTCTGGCAGTCTGCGCTCACTTTATGGCTGTCACATCTCAGTCCAGCAACCCGCCCGAGTTGGTGTGGTTGCTGGATGCTTCCGAGTCCCTTCTGCCCTTGAGCGAGTCCAACCCGATTTATGTGCGGCATGGGACAATTGAAGAAGGGCCGCCCCGACCGCACCCGGAATGGCATCCATATTGCGAAATCAGCATCCGGTTTGAAGGCGATGGAGCCATGTTCGTGGAGAACGAGAAGGCGCACAGTCAACCGGGAGATGTTTTGCTGCTGGGACCTGGGGTGCCGCATTGGGGAACGATTGACAAGTATCCGCTGCGATTCGTGACGGTTTATTTTCTGCCATGGTTACTGATCGAAATGGGTCCCGAGAGCGATGGCATGCGCGTGTTAAGGCGGTTCACAGCGCGTCAAACCATGGCGAATCGGCTGCTGCGCCTCCCGAAACCGCTGTTGTTGCGGCTGACAGCCGGATTTCAGGAGCTCATCACTGAATCAGAAGGCAATCAAATTGGCCGCGAGATCCGGTTGCGGACATTGCTGATGGAGCAGTTGGTGATGATTTTGCGCTGGGAACAGAAACAGGGCCAAGACATCGGTGGAAAGGAGTTGGAGGAAGACTGGCGGCCTTTGATGAAGGCCTTGCAGTTTCTGCGCACGCATTATAGTGAGCCGGTTTATGCGCGAGACGTTGCGCGGGCGGCGGGGCTGAGCGAGTCGCGGCTCAAGCAACTGTTCCAGCAGGCGCTCGGCATTTCGTGGGTGAGATTTCTGCAAGGCTACCGCATCCATCGAGCCGCGGCGTTGCTGAATGAGTCCGGCTACAACGTCACGGAGGCGGCCTTGGCGGTCGGATTCGACAGCTTTGCCCATTTCAACAAGACGTTCCGCGCTTTCATGGGGGTGACGCCAAAGGACTTTCACCACGGGATGGGGGCCAAGTCCAAGCGGGCCAGCCGGGCGGGTGGTCTAACCAGCTCGCCACCGGCTTACGAGCGATTCAAAGGATTGCCGACGGCATCCTCACCGTAAGAAAAACGTAGAATCTCGGGCGAAAATGCGATGCCCGGGAGACGCTGGTGCAATACAATGGCGAACGATATATGTCTGCCCAGTTCGCGTTACAATGGCCGGGGAAAGTCGTGTTCGGCGTCGGCCAGTTGGCTACTATTGGCGAGGAAGCCAAGCGGCTGGGTCGTCGCGCGTTTCTGGTTACGAACCGGGAACTCTCGAACCTGGGATTGGCTGGCCGAGCGCAGTTCATATTAGAGACGGCTGGGCTGCAGGTCTTGGTTTTTGACGATGTCCAGCCTGATCCCACCTGCGGTGCAGTCGATGCTGCAGCGGCGCTGGCCCGCTCGAATCGATGCGACGTGGTCATCGCGTTGGGTGGCGGCAGCGTGATTGACCTGGCGAAGGGCGTCACTGTTGCCGCGACGCATGAAGGTCCGATATGGGATTACGTAACTTATACCGGGGCAAATGCCAGACCGATAACTGGAACCGTGCTGCCTTTGGTCGCAGCGCCAACCACTGCCGGCACCGGCTCGGAAGTGACGCACGGCGCTGTCCTGGATAATCCCTCCTTGGGCATGAAAGCGGCATTGCTTGACGCGCGGCTCTATGCGCGTGTCGCGCTCATTGACCCGGAATTGACCCGCACACTGCCGGCGGGAGTGACCGCGATGACGGGATTCGACGCGTTGACTCACGGCATTGAATCCTTCCTGAACGTGGAACGAACCAACCCTGGATCGGAGCTTTTCGCTCTCGAAGCCATTCGCCGTGTGGCAGTTTATTTACCGCGCGTGCTGGCGGACCCGCAAGACCATGAAGCGCGGGCCGAATTATCCTGGGCGGCAACCTGCGGCGGGATGTGTATCACTTTGTCCAACGCGTCAGTCGCCCACGCGATGGCGCTACCGCTGGGCGCCCGGCTGGGCACCCCGCACGGCCTGGCGTTGTCGCGCTTGCAACCGGTGGTGCTGGCCCGCACATGGAAGGCGCAGCCCGAGCGCTGCGCGCAGCTTGCGGGAGCGGTCGGCGCGGCTGCTGCCGGCATGAGCACTGAGCAAAAGGCCGAAGCCTTCGTGAATTGGATTCAAAGCTTTGTCCGGCAGATCGGGCTGACGGATTTGTGGACTGGCCCGGGCCCGGACAACGCGTTATGCGCCCAGCTCACCAAAGATGTTTTCGCCTACATGGGGCGGCCAGTACGCCAGTATCGACCCGTGTTTGCCCCGGAAGAAATCCAAGAGATGTTCGCGGAAGCGCTCGCGAGCGCCGGCCCGTAAACGTCCGATAAGGAAACCTATGACAATGACCGTAAATGAGCTTAAGACAATTCTCGACGTAGCTCTGCTCAAGCCAATGGCAACGGCGGCGGAGATCGAGGCTTTGGCGGGCGTCGTCCGCCAGGAGGGCTTCGGTCAAATCTGCGTTAACACGTTCCATGTTAACCGCGCAGCCGCTGTAATGCGGGGTTCCACCGCCAAAGTCGTGGCCTGCGTCGGCTTTCCGATGGGCGCGGTGCGGACCGAAACAAAGGTGTTTGAGACCGAGCAAGCGCTGGCCGACGGCGCGCACGAGATTGATATGGTGCTAAACCTGGGGGCGTTCTTCGGCGCGGACCATGGCTACGCGGAGGCGGACATACGGGCGGTGGTAAGAGCGGCAGCGGGAGCGCCGGTGAAAGTGATTATCGAGACGCCGTTCTTGAGCCACCAGCAAAAGGCCGAGGCGGCGCGCCTCGCGCAAAATGCTGGGGCGGCCTTCGTGAAAACCTGCACCGGGTTCAGTCCAGACCCGCTGGCACTATATGAGGACGTGCGGTTGTTGCGGCAAACGATTGGGCCGCACATGGGCCTAAAGGCTTCGGGCCGGGTTGGCAATGCCTTTCGTGTGAGGAGCTTGCTCGAAGCCGGCGCCAACCGTTTCGGGTTAATCCTCGAGCAGGCGAGGGAAATCCTGCGCGGCTGGGACGAAGCCGACGGAGGCGCCGCGTGAAACCAGCAGCGATGCTGCCAGCTTCCCCTCTGCCGAAGGCCGGGGAGCAATGGACGGCCAGTCTAAGGGTGCCCGTTGAATTTGGCACGGACTGCCTGGATCGCGTAATGGCTTATCTCAACGGTGCGCACCGGGTATTGTTGGTGACAGGGCGCACAGCGATGAAGGCGGCCGGCATCACCGACCGGCTCAGCGCCGGGTTGCAGGCTGCTGGGGTTGAAACTTGTATCTGCGACGGGTTGTCAGCCGAACCCGCTCATCAAGAGATCACTGCGGCAGCCCAGATGGCGCGCACGTTCCGCGCTCAACTCGTGATTGGTTGTGGCGGGGGCAGCGCGATTGACGGCGCCAAAGCGGTGGCCGTGGCGGCGACCCACCCGGAGCCGATTATGGACTACGTGGTGAACGGCCCGCGCGTGATCACCTCGGCGACTTTGCCAGTTCTGGCGATTAGCTCGACTTCGGGCACCGGCAGCCACGTCGGCCGGGTCTCGGTGCTATCCGACCGGGAAAAGCGGATCAAACGCGCGCTCATATCCGATTATCTATACCCGCGGGCAGCCTTTTGCGACCCGTTGGTGCTGCAAACGATGACCCCGGAGGTCACTGCCTCCACCGGCTTCGATGCTTTTGCGCAGGCGATGGAAGGCTATCTGTCGCGCTCGGAGAATCCGCTGGGAAACCTGTGCGCAGAGCGGGCGATGACGATTATCTTTCCAACGCTGCCACTGGCGATCGCAAACGGACGGAACCTGGACTTGCGGACCGCGATGGCCTGGGCCGACACGCTGGCGGGAATTTCGCTGGCGACCAACGCCATCATTACGCCGCATGCGCTGAGCATGGTGCTCGGCGCCCGTTACGGCATCACCCACGGCCGGGCGATTGCCGCCGTCACGCTAGCCTGCCTGCGCCACTCGCGGTCCGCCGTCGTCCGCAAGATGGCTCAGATCGCTCGCCTGCTCGGTTGCCGGGAGAGTGCAAGCGACGAAGCGATGGCAAGCTGGACGATGACCGCCCTCGAGGGTTGGCTCGACCAAATCGGAATGAAGCGAAGCCTGCGCGAGTATGGCGTGGTGGAAGCTGACCTCGAGAGCATCGCCCAGGAAGTGCGCACGGTTTTCGCTTTGCGCCTCGATGCGGACCCGGCACCTCCGAATGTTGCCGACCTGGCGCGCATTTTGCGGGAATCGTAACTGTTCAGGTCCGAGCGTGGGGCAGACATCCGGTCCAATGCCGCTAGGATTTGACCCTCCTCATCCCGGAGGGATGGCCGACAATAGCCCTTATGGGGAGTTCCCCATAAGGGCTATTATCGCATGTTCCTACGGGACAAAGGCTTGGACCGGTTTCGCGGGTATTCTTGAGAATGAAATCCTACTGGCATTGGACCGGAGGTCTGCGCGGCACTTGAACAGTTACAGTGAATCAATGAATCAAGCGTGCACAGCCATTATTTTCGCTGGTAAACGACGACGACTGCGGCTGGTGGATTTGTGATGCCCACCAAGAAGCCTTGCCGCATCAACTCGGTGCCGGTGTACTCGACTCTGGAGCCCGGCTCATCCAAGCGTTTTAGCTCGTAGCGCGCCTCGGGACGAAGCCCCAGCAGCTTGAACCGGGCGGATTCGTAAACACTGTCGGCGCGCCGGAACGCCTGTATCATGCCGGTGCCCTTTTCCGGATCATCGAACTGCCACGCCATCCAAGCAGTTTGAGCAACACTATAAGGCGTCAACGGGTAGTAGTCGCCGAGGTAATTATCGGCATAGCCGCGCCAGTCGTTTACTATTCGGCGCAACGACTCGTAATCCAGGTTGCGATCTCGCATGTCCCAACAGGCGATGAAGAGCGGACAATCCATGGCGCTAATGAGCTCGTAGGGGTCGGTCTGGTGAGTGCCCGTGCCATGATACGGCAGCCAAAACGATAACCCATAGGTATGCCCCTGGTTGCCAACCGGGTCTTGAATGCAATCGCTGCGCAGGAATGGCAATGAACGCCGCATCGTTTCCAGGTCATTCCGGTGACCGCCCGAAGCGCACGAATCAATCAACATTTGCGGATGGCGGCGGCGCAACTCGTCCCAATAGGCCAGGTAACCGGTCACATAGTGATTTTCGGTGGTCCCCTGCCGGTCCTCGGCGTCATTGCTTCGCCAGAACGAGAGCGGATCGATATTGTAATCCTGCCGGTAAAGATCGATGCCCTGTTGCGTGATCAACTGGTCAATGTGGTCCGTCAGCCAGGTGAGTGCTTCAGGATTGCCTAAATTCAACAGGGTGCCTTTGAGCAGCCAGTCCGGGTGGTTATCCGCCAGCCACGTCCCCGCCGTCACCCGCTCCGGCTCGAACCAAACGATCGACTTGACCCCGAGTGAACGGCCAAAATCCGTTATGGAGCGTAATCCACGAGGGAACCGGTTCGTATCGACTTCCCAGGTTCCGGTGTTGGGCCACCCGGTTTTGTTCACGTACCAGCCAGCGTCCATCCACCAGTAGTCCGGCTTCAGGCGCTCATCGATATACCGCTGGATGAAGAACTTCTGGTTTTCTTCGTTTGCATTAATCATCTCGGCGAACTGATGCGAGCTGCACGGTGTCAGCAATGGTCGGGAAAGCTGTCCGTTTACGCGCGGAAGGTTGTGGGCCAACATCCAGTGCCGCCAAACGTTTTGGGATCGCAACCAGTCCCCTTTCCAAAACTGCATCACGAGGAGCGGCGTACGAATCTCCTCTCCGGGCTGCAATCGGAGTCGCGTCAACTCCTGTCCCGCGCTGACCTGCAACCCATTCCCCGCGTCCCGTGTGAATTCAGCCGACCACTGCCCGGGCCAGCCAATCACGATGATTTGTCCTTGTTCACCCCATTCAATGTTAAAGTAGGGAAAAACGGCTCCCAAAGGCCGGCCACCGGGCGGAGCGTAGCGTTGCTTGGAGCCTGGTTCGAGGGTCGTGGTGAGCGGCTCAAAATCATCGGGGCGAACGAATGTGCCTTTCTGATGATGAAGCACGAACTCCCGGTTCCCACTGCGCTCCAAATGCACGTCCAACCCGCGGATATCCGAGAGGATCGGCGTGCTGGAGGTTCCGTTGTTCTTAAAATAGACCGTCCACTCGACGGTGGGAAAGTCGTTGTATTGGACGGCCACAGCGCGGACGTTTAATCCCGTGACCGGATCTGCGTAAGTGAGCGTGCGTTGAGTGCGGTTTTCATCCAGCTTGTGAATCTCCCGCTGCACGGGCCATTTGGCCAGCCACTCTGACGATGGTCGATCCTGATAGACGAAGGAAAACGGCGGCTGCGTGTCGTATGCCTGACGCAACGGTCCTTCAATAGTCGGCAGGTCTCCCAGCCAAACTTCGGTCCCATCCTCTAAGACAACTTTAGCGTCGAACCATGCCGCCTGGTCCAGGATGTGCCCGTCTCCGGCGTCATTGACCTGCAGCGTGAATTGGCTGGCGCCCTTTAGATCGATGGCCACCGGCTGGCCGGCCATGCCCTCACGAAGAATCTCCGATTTGAACATCGGGTTCTGACCAACGACGACCTGGAAAATGACCGAGCCATGACCACCTGTCGTTTCCGGATTGCTATCCACGCCGGCGATGGCTGAGAGCGTCTTGCCGGGGCCTGCCAGCGAAACGACGACACGGCTGGGCGCATGGCAGAACAGGCCATGCGCATACTCCTGCTGCCCCAGCTTAAGCGGCTGGCCCGAGAGCGAATTCTTGTTTTTCTGAAATGGCCGCGGGGCGTGCTGCTCCAGCACCAGCACCCCGGGGGTTGCTTTTCTGCTCTCGGCCTGGCCCGAGAATTTCGCTTCCGACCACGCGCGCAATTCTGAAAACTCCTCCGGTGTGGGTGCGATGCCCTGAACGCGCCCGAGCGGCAGGAGAAAGCATGCGGAGGTGACGACGGCCATGGAAAGTTTTTTTGCAGTTGTCATAGAATAATAACTAATCTGATCATAAAGCTTACCAACAAAATCACTCATACCCAAAGGTTTTCAACTGGGAATCGAAATCCTTCGGCAAATCCGCCAACGGCCGGTCGCGGCCAACCGAGGCGAAGTGCAACAAATTGCGCAAGAGTTGGTCGGCCACCGGATGGGTTCCCAAGAGCTCGCGGATATGGAGGGAATTGAGCACGAACCGGCCCTGACCTAAGGGATAAACCGCAACCATGAAACCGGAGGAATAGTCGATCGAAGCGTTGTTGGCGGCGCAGACGGTCTCGGTTGGGGCATCCTGATCGGCAAAGACCAGGTCCGGAATGATCTCGCGGTAATAGGTATAGTCCAGCATTCCGGTCGGCAGGCCCGCAAAGATGGGATGGTTGCGGGCCCACTCATCCTTATGATAAAGCCAGCCCATCAGGCCCTTCAAGGTTCCCTTCCTGGCCAGTGGCAGCCAGCCGAGCGGTTGGTCGCCTTTCTTGAACACCTCAGGGGCGAGGAACACAACGGTCGAGCCTCGCGCCACGTGCTGAAGCAGCAGCTCGAAGGCCTGCGCGCCACCAGGAGTTGGCGGTTTGGCAGATGCCAGGATGACCTCAGGAACTGTCTGTTCCGGCACAAACTGCCGATGCCTGAAGCCCTGGTCATCGAGCCATTTGGCCAGACTAGTATCCTCGCTCCACTGAACCACCTCCGTTGGGAGGGACACCGCTTGCGGACGCTCGGCCACATAAAACTCAGTCTCGCCTCCCGCCGCCGCCGCGCCTTCCTCGAAGCTGGCCACGAAGCGATACTTCCCCGGCGGCCCATCGAGCACCGCGTCCTCCCCAAGAACCACCTGGGAAAAAGCCGCCTCAGGCTTGGTTCCTCGCTCCCTGATATTGACTGGAATTCGAGTTTTCCAGACCACTTTATTGTCTGGGGCAAAGACTTGCAGTAGGGCAAAATAGGAGCCTGACGCAAGCACATCTTCGTTGGCGAGGACCGCCTCCAAACGGACGCGCGCGCCCCGATAGAGATTAACCGGCTCGACAAACAAGCACCAACGCAAGGGCGCCCAAGCGTCGAAGAGGGCATCGATAGTGCCGGGCTTCAGCTCGCGGAAGGTGGTGAACAGGCCCTCGCCGCTCATACCTTGGTCCACCGTGCCTGTGAGGCTATGGCCGATGAGGTTTGGATTCGCACGAAGAGCATTCAAGCCGAGCAGCCGCTGCCCTGCCATCTTGCGCAGGCTGGCCATAAAAAAGTCTTCCGGCCGACCAAACACCGCATCCATCTGCCAGCGGTTCCAGTCAACCAAGAACTTCTCGAGTTTGTCACGATAGAACCTGGCGTCCTCAAGGTTGGGCTTGCCCCACTGTTCGTATTGCCGCACCACCCGGACCAAATCCACAGCGCTGCCAATGCCGTATTCGGACACGAAAACCGGTTGGGGGGCGCCGCCCAAAGTGCGCAGGGTGCGAATGATCTCGGCCGTGTGCGGCGCTCGTTGATAAGGGTGTTGGTCACTCAGAACATCCTCCCACACTGCCGACCCTGGGTTGCTCAGGCTGCCGATGGCGTTGGTCGCGCGGCCCATGGTCTCGCAATTCGAGTAGCGGCTGAAGCGAGTGGAGTCGGGTTTAGATCCTGGGGGGAAAAAACCATAGCTCCAGGGTCCGGCCGGATTTGCACTGTCCAGGAAATCGCCGGCGGCGGTGTAAGCCGTTCCCTGCGGGTCGCGGAGGATGGCACGCAGGCCGGTGGTGTCACCACCATGAGAACCATTGCCTGAACCGACCACAAAATCGATGGTGTCACCTTTGGCCACCAAAAGCTTTCCTGCATAAGCGGCCGAATTGCTGCCGCCGTTCAAATTCAACCAACTCCCAAAGATCTGCTGTTCGCCGTGGAGGATATGAACATCCGTTGTGGGCTGATTACCCAAACCGTCAAAACTGGCACTCACTTCATATTCTCCGGTCCCTGGCGCGGTCCACCGGACAGCGCTTGCTTCGGCAGCCGGTCCAGGATGCAGGGCAAGCTGCCCTGGCGGCCAACTCGCCCACGGAGCCGATAGTTCCTTTGCCGCAGAATTGTGGGTGACATTCGGGTCCGATCCGCCAGGAGAGCGCCACACCTGAAGGCCAGCCAACTCGCTGCGCGCAGCAATGTCGAACCGTCCGCTGTTCAGCATCACCACTCGGCTGTCGTCGAGCGTCCGCACCCATGGCAGTGTGGCAACGGCATGCCGGAAGACCGGGCCATCCCCCGTTTCATTGAGCAGGCCCCACATGACCAAACTCGGGTGGTTACGGTCCCGCCGGATCATCTCGGAGACAGACTGGTCAAAACGCTTCGTCATCTGCGGCGAGTCAGCCAAACACCACCCGGCGTAAGATTCCTCATAGACCATCAACCCGATTTCATCGCAGAAGTCCAGTTGGGACCGCGTTGGCACGCCCGCAATAAAGCGAATCGCATTGAACCCCATGACTTTGACATTCAGCAAGTCGCGGCGGAGAAAGTCCGGGTCCGGGGGCAGTTGCAACCCGATCGGACAGTGATTACCCGTATGCGAGCAGCGCAGAAAGATACGCCGTCCGTTTAGCCGAAAACAGCCATCCTCGAAACGAAAGTCGCGGAACCCGCACCGAACCGAGTGTTCATCGATCGAGGCCGAATTCTCCTGAGCGACACGCGCCGTGACCCGATAGAGATAGGGATCGTTAAGGTCCCAAAGGTGAGGCTGAGCGATGAGCAATTGCGCTTCAACGAGCGTATCACCGAGTGGCAATTGGCGGGTAAGTCGTTGGGATACAAGCGTCTCGCCGCTCGCCGCAGGGGCAGCGGTCAGTTGCAGATCGACGTCAACGGGGTGCTTGGAGGAATTGCGCAGGATCACCTGGACCCGAACAATGCCTGTTTTTGGATCGGGCCGGACGAACAGGTCGTCCACACGCACCGCCGGTGCGAGAATCAATTCAACCGAGTCCACAAGGCCGCCGTGGTTGTAGGAACTGCCGCCACCGTAGGGAATGGCCTTGTTGCGAGCTGGAGTCTCCCGCAGCACCATCCCATCAATCGGCTCGTTGGAAGGGTTGATCACGCGCACAGCGACCAGATTGGTAGTATTGGGTTTGATCGCATCAGTGACATCGAGCAGGAAAGGGGTTTCGCCGCCCTCGTGGCTGCCAACGGCCAAACCATTAACCCACACCTCGGCTTGATAATCCACAGCCCAACAGCGCAACAAATATCGTCCGTCCGCGTGCGGATTGGCTGGCGCGAGGAATTCGCGCCAATACCACGCCACGCCATGATAACCGGGAAAGGCGTCCTGAATGATCCAAGGCACCTGCGTGGGGAGGGCCTCGGTGCGCGGGGCGGCGAACCAGCGCTGGTCCCGACCGACGTTCTTCGGATCAGTCGCCAGCCGCCAGCCAGGACCATCGAGACTCAACTGAGAGGACGATAGCACCGGCGTTGGGGTGCCGGCGATGCTGGTCAGAATCACAGATAGCACCATGGTCGCGAGCAGCGACCATCGGAGTACGCACGATTTCTTAACTGTCACCATGTACCATGTTGATGTCATTGGTTTCATTGCGCTGTGGTTCTTTTTCTTCGCACAAACGGACCTTGATCGCCAATGGTTTTCAGCAGAACTCATCCGTTTTTCCGGCGCCGAACGAAATCAAGACCATTCCCATCCTCGGCTGACCCTTGGGATTGATGCGTGAAACATCCGGGGAATCGAACTGACCGGACGCGACAAAGACTTGAGGGCTGAATTCTTGATAAAATGATATGTTTTTGAGCGAAAAAGATGAGCTTGCTTGCTCGATTCATGAAATACTTACATCCATGTTTCTAGTAACTCTAACTTCTAGTAACTGCCTTTATAAGAGCATTCGACTTCCATTGCTTTGGAGTTGCTGCCGGCACGAGTCTGCAGTTAGTCGGAATCTCTCTCCACCAGCGTAAAGGCACAATAACGACCAAAACAAAACCAACGATCAATCCACATCTGAACTGACTGAATGTATGAAGACTAATCTCAAAGCAATCACATTAGGCTCATCTCTTTTAATTCACATCCTCTTCGTGGCGTCGGTCCAAGCCGTGCAGCCACCTAGTCAAAACCTTAAGGTCTGGATAAGCGCCGATGTCGGTGTGAGCACCAATGTCGATGGCAGTGTCACCGCTTGGGCCGACCAGTCGCCTACGGTGGTAGCCGGCGGTTTGGCGCACGACGGCATTGCCCTGGGCCTCGGGGTGCCTTATCTGACGCAGCGAACCTTTACCAGTGGTTCGCACGCGGTGATTCGTCTCGATGGCGCCTCAGGCTTCGCTTTGGACAACGTGCTGGACGCGACGACGCCGGCAGTGAGCGTTTATATCGTGAGCAGCGTCAGCAACTCTGCCACTGGCGGCACTTTCGTTGGCAATACCAGGCCTCCGTTCGGGTATTATCTTGGCCTCGGCACAAACGGCGCCGTGCGATGGCACACCGGCACGCCGGAACACGACATCTCGGGAGCGGTCCTGGCGTCCGATACGCCTTATCTGGTGGAGTCCACCTTCAAGGATACTATCAAGACGCTTTATCTCGGCGGGGTACTACAGGGCAGCTCAACGGGTCAAGCGCTGACTTATGCGACGTGGGCTGCGCTGACCGTAGGCGCTTGGGGGACTTTTCCCAACACCACCGTTGACGACACCAACCTGCTGGACGTCACCTTGAATGGATTCCTCACAGGCGATGTCGCTGAAGTTCTCGTTTATGACGCCGTGACAGACGCCCAGCGTTTGGCGGTGGAGGCATACATTTACCAGAAGTATTTTGCGGTGACCACCGGTGCGGTGGTGATTGCCAAACAGCCGGCCACTCAGCAGGTCAATGAGACACAGCCGGTGACTTTCGCAGTGAATGCCAACGGCGCCCCGCCACTCACCTATTACTGGTTCAAGAATGGAGTATCCGTTCCCAACACCAACGGGCCGATTTACACGATCAATGCCGTCAGCCGAACCGATGCCGGGCCTTACACCGTGATAGTTAGCAACTCCATCAACAGTATCTTGAGCTCGGTTGCTACCTTGACCGTGATCCCGGACACCAATCCGCCGGTGATACTTTCAGCCGATCGCGATTTCATCAACCCCGACCAAGTGATGGTGGTGTTTTCAAAATCAGTCTCGGCAGCGACGGCTACGGCGGCAACCAACTATTCAATTAACAACGGCATCGTGGTCAGCAACGCAGTGTTTGGAGCGACGCCGAACACGATTGTGTTGACGACCTCGGCCATCAATTTTGGCCCAGCCTACGTTCTCACTGTCAACCATGTGCAAGACTTGGTCGGCAACATCATCCCCGCCAATTCGCAGCATGTGCTGGCAGTTCCAGATCCGGATGCCCTCATTCCCACCTTCAATCTAAAGATGTGGCTGCGCGGCGATGTGGGAGTGACGGCTGATGCGAGCGGAGTCATTTCGGCTTGGGCTGACCACCAGACGGGTAGCCTGCCTAAAGACGGAACGCCCGTAGGCGCGCCGATCCTGGGCCAGGACGCCTTTCCTAACGGCCCCCACCCAGTCGTCCAGTTTGATGGCGCTTCCACCGGCTTCAATCTGGCCAATGCTACGGACATGCATTTGAGCGATATGACCTTTTATATGGTGATGAGCCTGTCCAGCGACGCGATTAGCCAAGTGATGCTCGGGAATTACCGGAATGTGGCCGGCTGGGCCTTGGGCATTAGCGACAGCACGTTCGATCGCGTGAAATGGTTTACCGCGCCGCCCAACAGCTTGGAACCGGCCGATGCCACGCTAACGCCCGGCACCCCCTATCTGCTGACAGCGACGTACACGAGCGCTGGCGGCATCAAAAGGCTCTATCTCGGCACCAACCTGGTGGGTTCAGCGACCGGAGTGCCGTTGGTCTATGCATCTGATGTGCAACTAACGGTCGGTTATCTCGCTGGCGGTGCTCAGTGGACATCCGGAGACATCGCCGAAATCATCGCTTATTCTGAGGTTTCCTCATCTCAACAAGCCTTGGTCTGGGCTTATTTAAACGACAAGTACTTTGGTTTGGGATCGGGCCCGATCAGTATCAGCTCGCAACCTAAGAGCGTAACGGTCGCCGAGCTGCAACCGGCCTCGTTCGAGGTCGGCTTTAAAGGAGCAGCGCCGGTCAGCATTCAATGGTTTCGCAACGGTCAGCCGATCGACGGCGGGACGAATCCCGTTTATGCCCTGCCGAGCGTGACCCGCCTGGATCAAAACGCGCGATACAACGTCGTCTTAAGCAACTCCTTCAACAGCGTCACAAGTTCCAACGCGTTCCTCACGGTCGTCTTGGACACCAATGCGCCCGTCCTGCTGTCGGGCACGCGGGATTACTTGAATAGCAGCAAAGTGACCGTGCTCTTCTCGAAAAGTGTCACCACGGCCACCGGCACGAATGCCGGCAATTACGCAATCGACAATGGCGTGACGGTCAACCAGGCCGTCCGTGGGCCGGATGAGAAGACGGTGTTCCTGACCACCTCAAGTATCGCTTCCGGTTCGAAGCATACCCTGACAGTCAACGGTATTAAGGACTTGGTGGGCAACACGATTGCTACGAACTCGCGAGTTCTTTTGGCCATCCCGGCTTCCTCGGTTCTGCCTGCGACCAATAACCTCCTGCTCTGGTTGGCGGCCGACTCTGGAATTACCACCGATGTGGACGGACGAACCGTGACTGATTGGGTCGATCGCGCCGGGTCGCCTAACGAACACGATTCCCACCTCACCAGAGGCAAACCGCAGTTGGCGCTCGTCAATTTCGCCAGCGGTGTCTATCCGGTGATTCGCTTTGACGGCGCGTCCGGGTTTATGTTGGACAACTCGAGTGACTTCGACATGCAACAGTTCAGCATCTCGATTGTGGCCAGCACTCTGAACAGTTTCGCATCCGAGGAGTTTATCGCCCACTGGAGTGGTTGGGCCTTTGGAATCAGCGACAGCACTCCCGGACGCGTCAAGTTGGTCAGCGACAGTCCCTTTGGCAGCCTGGAGCCCGCTGGTGCGGATTTATCAAATAACGTTCCGTATATCCTGACCGGGACGTTTGTGGCCAACGGCCTCAAGCAGCTCTATGTCAACGGCAACCTGGTGGGCAGCGTGGCCAATGGCGGGATTGCCTTTTCCGCCGCGGGGGTGACCGTGGGCATGCTTTTCCCCAGCGGGGCCCAGTATCTGCACGGCGACATTGCCGAGATTCTGGTTTACTCCGCCGTCTCGGACGCTCAGCGTTTGGCAGCAGAGAACTATCTCAATCAGAAATACTTCATCCCGGCATTTCCCGCGCCCCCGATGCTAAGTGTGGTCAAGCAGGGGAACTCGATCGTACTTTCCTGGCTTACTGCCTCCACCGGGTTCAGTTTGTGGGTGACCGATAGTCTTGGGGCTGCGGGCGCATGGACGACCGTAAGCCAACCGATAGTCATTGTCGGCAACCAAAACACCGTGACCATTCCGATTGAAAGCGGTAGCCGTTACTATCGCTTGAAACAGTAAGGGTCACATCATCAGCACTCTGCTGGAGCGGAGCGTCCCGGGTGGAAACCTGACCGGAGGGAAGGCTGGTTTCCGCCGGGTGAAATCGGTGGTGTTTTTGGCGGGTTTGCTTGCGTGAATTTGATTGAACTTTCGTCAGCCATTGCGTCTGCCCGCCGCTGTGCAGTCAGGATGCTTGTGCTCTGGTTGTGCGCGGCGGCCATCCACGCCGAGGTCGTCATCAGCGAGTTTATGGCTTCCAATGCTCGGACGCTTGCGGACTCGGACGGCGACTTCTCCGATTGGATTGAGCTGCACAACACCAGCGGCTCGGTAGTATCCCTGGACGGCTGGTTTCTAACGGATGACGCTGAGATGCCTGCCAAGTGGCGTCTGCCGAACGTCTCACTAGCAGGGCAAGGTTTCCTGGTCGTGTTCGCTTCCGGCAAGAACCGCAGCGTTGCAGGGCAAGAGCTCCATACGAATTTCAAACTCAGCGCAGACGGCGGATTTCTGGCCCTGGTTCAGCCGGACAGTGTGACGTTCTCCAGCCAGTATAATTACCCACCTCAGCGTGTGGATGTCGCTTATGGCCTGGCCACGCCGGTGACCTCCACGACACTCATTGCGTCGGGCGCGCCGGTCAGCGCGTTGATTCCCACCAATGATGCGCTGAGCACCAACTGGACTTTGCCCGCTTTCGTCCCGACCGGGTGGATCTCGGGCACAAATGGAGTGGGTTACGGCATTACTGACCCTCCACAGCCGCCTGCCGTCGGACGGCTGCTCTGGCTGGCTGCCGATACGGGCCTGAAGACCGATCTCAATCGCAACGTCACCGCCTGGGCTGATGCGGGGGGCATTCCTGGCAACTGGGTTGACTCCGTTCGGGGCACGCCGCACCGCGCCACGGCCATCTTCCCACGCGCCCCGCGCGACGTAGTCCGATTCGATAGCACTATTGACGGGCTGCTCCTTATCGGTGCAGCGAACCTGCGAGTCAATCCCCTGAGTGTCTATGTTGTGGGCAGCATAGTGGCTGGCGTGCAGTCGGGCATTTTCATTGCCAATTATCGTGACATCAATGGTTGGGCATTGGGCATCAGTGATGCCGTGAGCCAGCGCGTGAAGTGGTTCACCGCACCACCCGGCGATGCGTTCGATGACGGCGTAGCGTCATTTCCGGGCGGCAATCTGACCGCGGGGACGAATTATCTCATAACGGCCACGTTTGATCCCGGTTCCAGCCAAAAGATCCTGCGCGTCCTCAACGAGAGCACGACTAATGAGCACAGTGCCAGCGGGACCTTCCAAAATCAGACCAGCTACGCCCCTGACACGCAATTGACAGTGGGCAACCTCGACATTGGCCGCCAGTTCCTCAATGGAGACATTGCCGAAATGCTGGTTTATGGCTCCGTCTCAGCCACCCAGCGCAGTGCTGTTGAGGCTTACCTCCTGGACAAGTATTTTATAG
>Ga0194052_1000662_pt1 | contig 21193 bp, 18 predicted proteins | sample SepL226m_MetaG_FD_160117 | JGI IMG/M metagenome (GOLD analysis project Ga0194052, IMG submission 160117) | Anoxic zone freshwater microbial communities from boreal shield lake in IISD Experimental Lakes Area, Ontario, Canada - Sep2016-L227-6m | ecosystem: Environmental > Aquatic > Freshwater >...
GAATATGGTGTATACCCATAATGTTCTTCACAGAACTGATTTTTGTCTGGTATTCCTAAGTCCCTGAAAATTTTTCCATTATCACTCGGATTTGAGAGATTTTTTAGAAAATTGTAATTCACTTTGTGTAGATCTCCATTTATCAAGACAGTTTCTCCATCTTTGAAGATTTCTTCAACCTGACCTTTTTTTTCTTCGGTCTGCGTGCTTGAGTTTACTTGTTTAACCATTGTTAAAATTTTTAATTTAAAATTATTTTTATTGAATTTACGAAGTTCTCTAAATTTCCATAAAGAAACTGAGAGAACTTCGCAAACATGATTTAATGAACAATATAAATACTTTTAAGTATTATACATTGATTAAATCTAAAGTCAAGCAGAAATATATAAATCTTATTGTGATATAATCTTTAAATGGATCCCGAACGAAATTCTAGAAATAGATTTTTACATAAGGGATTGGTCAATTTACTAAATTATTTAAATTTCGTACGGGATGGAAAAATATTCAGACATATTACGAACACTTTTTTTGGCTCGTGGTATAGAAAATGAGACTGATGCAGAGCTTTTTTTGAATGGAAATTATGAACGAGACTTTCATGATCCTTTTTTAATGCGTGATATGGAGAAAACCTGTGTTCGTATATATGAAGCTATGGAGGCGAATGAAAAAATTGTAATTTATTCTGACTATGATTGTGACGGTATTCCAGGTGCGGTGATAATGCATGATTTGTTTGAAAAAGTAGGTTATAAGAATTATGAAATTTATATTCCCGGAAGGAATAATGAAGGTTATGGTTTGAATATGGAAGCAATAGAAGAGTTTGCTAAAAAAGATGTGAAACTTTTGATAACTATAGATTTAGGAATAACTGCCATATCAGAAGTTCTCCAAGCGGAAGTCTACGGAATAGATGTGATAATCACAGACCATCATATACCACACGAAAATCTTCCTCGCGCATATGCGATATTGAATCCGAAAGTAGATGATTATCCAGAAAAAATGTTATGTGGTGCTGGAGTTATTTTTAAATTGGTTCAAGGTTTTGTAAAAAAATACGGTGAATATTTTAAAATAAATAATGGTTGGGAAAAGTGGATGCTTGATATGGCAGGCCTTGCGACTTTGTCTGACATGGTTCCGCTCGTAGGGGAGAATAGAGTGATAGCACATTTTGGAATTAAAGTTTTGAGAAAATCTCCACGTCTTGGTTTGCAGAAACTTTTAGCACAAATGAAAATAGATCAAAGATATTTAACTGAGGACGATGTTGGCTTTATGATTTCTCCTCGTTTAAATGCTGCGTCTCGTATGGACAATCCATTGCGTGCTTATGAACTTTTATCTACGACAGATGCAGTCGAAGCAGGGACATTGGCAACTCATTTAACGAAAATAAATGATGAAAGAAAATCAATCGTGGCTGGTATTATGCGTGAAGTAAAAAAGAAATTTGAAACAAGAACATTAAATGAAATTATTGTTATTGGTAATCCAGCTTGGCGAGTGGGAGTGCTCGGACTTGTGGCAGGGAAGATTGCAGATGAATATGAGAAGACAGTTTTTGTCTGGGGGAAAGATGAGAATGAATGTATTAAGGGTTCATGTAGATCAAATGGTTCTATTTCCATAGTAGAACTTATGACGAATGCGAGTGGATCGTTTTTAGAATTTGGTGGTCATGAGATGGCAGGCGGTTTTAGTGTTCATGCAGATAAAATTCATTATCTTGAAGAAGCACTTTTGGAATCTTTAAAGAAAGTAAAAAAAATACAAGGGAAGGAAAAAGAAAAAATAGATATCACTGGTGATCTTAGTTTGGTAAGTATGAAAAATTGGAAAGAAATAGAAAAACTTTCTCCATTTGGTTTAGCAAATCCAAAACCAATTTTTTCATTTCCAAATTTAAAAATTGAAAAGATTAAAAAATTTGGTAAGAATGGTTCAGGAGAACATTTAGAAATTACATTTTCTGATGTTAATAATAAAAAGGCAGTAGCGATTTCTTTTTTCTCAAATCATGAATCTTTTTCTGTGCAAATAGAAGAAGGAAAGATGGTGAATCTTTTAGCTACTTTTGACCTGTCTCGTTTTCGTGGACGAGAAGAACTTCGTTTGAGAATTATAGATATATTAAGTACAATATAATCATGAAAAAAAATGAAATAATTATTTATACTGATGGAAGTTCGTTGGGAAATCCAGGGAAGGGTGGTTGGGGTTCTGTAATTCTTTTTCCTGATGGAAAGGTTGTAGAACTTGGTGGCCACGAAAAAGAATCTACAAACAATAGAATGGAAATGACTGCAGCACTAGAGGCTTTGAATGTGGTATTAAAAAGAAAACAAAAAGCGAAGACAATTTTAATTCATACTGATTCTTCATATTTATTGAATGGTATCACCATGTGGATCTATGCTTGGGTAAAAAATAATTGGCAAACAAAAACTAAAGAAGACGTTTTAAATAAAGATATTTGGGAAGTACTATATAAAGTAGAAAATAATTTAAAAAATAAATACGAAATAGAATGGATAAAAGTAAAAGGGCATAACGGAGTATTTTTAAATGAACGTTGTGATGAAATAGCGACTGGTTTCTCAGCACAAACTCACCCAATTTTATTTACAGGAAATGTAAAAGATTATGAAAAACTTTTCGGTAAAATAACTCATGCAGAAAAGAAAGAAGAAGAAAGTAAAAAAACTATTAAAAAAAGTTCCAGCAAAAAAGATGCTTATTCTTATGTCTCAGAAGTAGCAGGGAAAATTCATGCAGATAAAACGTGGGTAGAATGTGAGAAACGAGTCAAAGGTAAGTCTGGAGCAAAATATAAAAAAGTGTTTTCCAAACAAGAAGAACAAGAGTTGATCGCATTGTGGTCCTTAAAATCATTATTTTAAATTTAATTTAAAATGCGGGATAAGATATTCTACGCAATTTGTTTTGGTTTTATTGCAGGAGTACTGGCACGTTCACTTCTATTTTTAGATTTATATATAACTATTTTGTTTTGCATCATATCTATTGCTGTTACTGTGTTTTTCGTTTATATATCAAAAAACAAATGGGGAATACTTTCTGGATTTTTTATATTAGCAATTTGCCTTGGTGTTTTGAGGTTTCATTTTGTTGATTCTGGTTTCACAAATATTTACGATAACCAAATTGGGCAAACAATACAATTAAAAGGTGAAATAGTTGATGAACCAGTGATAAAAGAAAACAATCAACAATTGATAATAAGGACGGTCCTTAAAGATTCCCAAAGGACCGTCCTTAAAATATTAGTTTCAACTGATTTTACCGGAGAGTATAAATACGGAGATGAAATTTCATTGTTTGGAAAATTAAAAAAACCAGAAAATTTTATTACTGATTATGGGAAAGAATTTGATTATATAAATTATTTAAGAAAGGATGGAGTTTTGTATGTGATGGGTTTTCCGAAAATTGAAATAATTTCTCATGACAATGGAAACAAAATTAAAAGTGCACTCTTTTTTGCAAAAGATAAATTTTTAGAAAAAATAAATTCTTCAATCAAAGAACCTGAAAGTTTATTTATGGGAGGATTGATACTAGGGGATAAGGCATCTTTTAGTCAGTCACTCAGGCAGAGCTTTGTGAATACTGGCACGATACATATTGTTGCGCTTTCTGGTTATAATGTGACGATAGTCGCAGAATGGATAATGAAATTATTTAAATTCTTACCGAGGAATTTAGGAATTGGTTTGGGAATTTTTTCTATTATACTTTTTGTAATTATGACTGGTGCAAACTCTACTGCTATCCGGGCTGGTATTATGGCGACACTTGCACTTATTGCTCGTGCGACAGGACGTAATTATGATGTGGCTCGAGCTCTTATTTTGGCTGGAATACTGATGGTATTTTTAAATCCATTAATTTTAGTTTATGATGTTTCGTTTCAATTATCATTTATTGCTACCATGGCTGTGATTTTCGTCGCACCTCGTATGGAGAAATATTTTACTTGGGTTACTAAAAAATTTGAATTACGAGATATTATCACTGTGACATGTTCAGCATATATTTTTGTCTTGCCATTTATTTTGTATAAGATGGGCACATTATCATTCGTAGAACTTCCTGCCAATGCACTTATCTTGCCATTTATTCCATTCACAATGTTGCTTGGTTTTATCACTGGCTTTACTGGATTGTTTTCATTAGTATTAGCTTTTCCATTCGGAATTATTTCGTATGTATTTTTACATTATGAACTTTTAGTGATAAATATTTTTTCTAATCTTCCATTCGCATCTCTTTCTATTCCTAACTTTCCACTTATATTAATGCTAGCAATTTACGCCTATTTTATTTATAGACTTTTTGGTAGAAATATTAAGAAATTTTTTACTGAGCTTCAATAAAGTTTTTTTCTATAACAGACCAATTTAGATTTTCAAAAAATGCATCGATGTATTTTTTCTTTTCGGCTGGAGTGTAGTCAGTGAAATACGCATGTTCCCACATATCAAGCGCAAGAATTGGGGTAGTAGAGACTAAGTGTCCTAAGTGTTGTTCATCCACCCAGTTTTGTAATAGTTGTCCTGTTTTTTTATCATATGAAAGCATTGCCCAACCGATACCTCTTCCGAGAGCTAAGGTTTTAAATTTATTAAGCCATATATCAAATGATCCGAAATCTTTTTCGATAGCTTTTTTTAGCAATGAATCTTCTTTTAAATTATTTGCACCGTCTGCTAAAGCACTGAAATAATTTTCATGATTGCGAACGCCACCGAATTCAAAAGCAAAGCGTCTATATAATTCACTTATTAAATAAGCGTTGCTTGTTTCATCAGTACTCAGTGCTTCGATTTTTTCTAAAACTACATTAACGTTTTTAACGTAGCCAGCATAAAGTTTTAAATGTTCTTCCATTGTCTTAGAAGATATGCCCTTAAGTTCTCCAATATTAAAAGTTTTTTGTGTAAATGTTTGCATGTTAATATTATAGCATGCAGAGCAGTGGTAAAAAATATCATTTACTTATTATCGCTATACTTCTTTTGGTTGTGGTTGTTTATCTCTTTTATTTAGATTGGCAGAATTCTCACCGACAATTCACATTTAGTATGCTTGATGTTGGACAAGGGGACGGCCTTTTTATAGAGTCACCGACTGGTACTCAGGTACTTGTCGATGGTGGGCCACCTAAAAAAATATTAAATGAACTTTCAAAAGTTATGCCACCCTTTGATAAAAGTATTGATGCGATTTTTATAACTAATCCAGATGCAGATCATATAGGAGGATTAATCGATGTATTAAAAAATTATAAAGTTGGTATGGTTTTTGAACCAGGGACAATTTCGAGTTCTAAAACTTATGAAAATTTAGAAACAGAAATTAAGAATAAAAATATTCCAGATATTTTAGAAAAGCGTGGAATGAAAATAGACCTAGGTGGGGGAGCAGTTTTAAATATTTTATTCCCGGATCGTGATGTCTCTAGTTGGGCTACAAATGATGGCTCGATGGTGGCGAGACTTACGTATGGTAAAACTTCCATTATGTTGACTGGTGATGCACCGATGAAAACAGAACAAATAATTTTATCTGAAAATTCCAAGCAGGATTTACAAAGTGAGATTTTGAAAGTTGGGCATCATGGTTCGCGTGGTTCTTCGTCGACAGAATTTGTGCAAGCTGTGGCTCCGAAATATGCTTTGATATCAGTTGGTAAAGATAATAAATATGGGCATCCACACAAAGAGACGTTGGATACACTTTCTCAATTTGGTGTTAAAGTTTTTCGGACAGATTTATTTGGTACGATAATATTAAAATCTGATGGGCAAAAAGAGTCTTTTAAATTTTTGAAATAAAAAAAGGAACTGTTGGTACAGTTCCTTTGGGAGACTAAATTAACTAATTTACTAACGATATATTTGGACGTCTCCTTATCTTTATTTTTTTATAGTACAGAAATCACCTGATGGTGTTTTTCTAACTCTTCTAATGAATTTGCGCCCCAGCAACAAACTCCATTACCATATTCTTCAAGTAAGAATATTGAGTCTTCTTTGCTCGAATTTATGCCACTGCAAGATTTTCCGATACCAACTACAATAAAAAGTTTTGATTTTATAAAAATAAAATCATAACTATTAAAACCATTTTGTTCTTTGTTTAGTTTGCTTGTGTTGATAAGAGCTTTTCCACCACAATTAGTTTTGAAATGAAATTCATCTTCTGTAATCTTACTTATTATAAGATTGAGTGCTCTCTTTTTGAGAGACTTTTTTCTGTCGGGAAATACTATGGTTGTTTCCATAACTTTTTATTTTGTTAATTTAGGAATATTTTATGAACTGTATTTTCTTCACATTACTACTTGGAGTGTTTGTTGTCAATGTGTTAAATAATGAGTTTTCAACTTTTTTATGAACGCTGACTTTGTGATAGAATAAGAATATGAAAGATAAACAAATTGAAAAACTTATTAAAAGCGAAGCTGTGCGTCAGAAAAGCGTCATTAATCTAATAGCATCTGAGAACTATGTTTCAAAAGATGTTTTACAAGCACTTGGTTCTGAATTAACAAATAAATATGCTGAAGGTTATCCAGGTAAAAGATATTATGGAGGCAATGTGATAATTGATAAAGTTGAAACTCTTTGCCAGGATCGCGCTTTAAAACTTTTTAAATTAAAACCAACAGAGTGGCATGCAAATGTTCAGCTTCTTTCAGGGTCTCCTGCAAATTTTGCTTTGTATTCGGCCCTCGTTCCACTAGGTGGAAAAATTATGGGCATGAAATTAACTTCAGGTGGGCATTTGACTCATGGTCATCCACTTTCGATGACAGGTAAACTTTGGAAACCAATTCAGTTTGAAGTTGATGGAGAGGGGGAAGTGATTGATTATGAAAAATTAAAACAAATTGCTATAGCTGAAAAACCAGATATTATAGTTTGTGGTTTTACTGCTTATCCAAGGTTTGTTGATTTTAAAAAGTTCCGAGAAATTGCTGATGCTGTGGTTTATCCTGACGGAAGGAAGGGGGCACTTTTACATGCTGATATTTCTCATTTTGCAGGACTTATAGCAGGTGGAGTTTATCCATCACCATTTCCATATGCAGATTCTGTTATGACAACTACTCATAAATCACTTCGTGGTCCACGACAAGCAATTCTTTTTGTAAAAAAAGACGATAGAAATTTTGATAAAAAATTAGACAAGATGATTATCCCTGGGCTTTTCGGTGGTCCACATGAAAACAATATTGCCGGAGTTGCTATAGCCTTAAAAGAAGCAAGCACAGGTGATTTCAAAAAATATGCAAAACAAGTTGTGAAGAATGCGAAGACTCTTGCAAATGAATTAAAAAAACTTGGTTGGCATATTATTTCAGGTGGCACTGATTCTCATTTAATATTAGTGGACACATGGATGAATGGCCCTTCGGCAAGCTCAGGGCAAGTGGGTGGTATTAGTGGCAAGGAGGCAAGCGAACGTTTAGAGAAAGCTGGAATTATCGTAAATATGAATACTATCCCAGGAGACCCACGCAGTGTGATGGATCCATCAGGGATTCGTTTGGGCACTTGTGCAGAGACTACTCGTGGTAGAAAAGAAAAAGATATGATAAACATAGCTCGCAAGATGGATAAAGCATTAAGAAATAATAAATAAAATGATTGAAGTAGAGAAAAAATTTGAGACGACAGATGAGCAATTAAAAGCTCTACTTGAGGACTCTGTTTTTGTAGAGAATGTTGTAAACCATGACATTTATTATGATTTTTTTGATTTTAGACTTGTGAAAGAAGATATTAGATTTCGATTAAGAAATGTCGGAGAAAAAAGTTCTTACGAATTAAAAGTCAGAACAAAAGAAGGTGGTGATAATGAAATTGAGGATGCAGAAGAAATAAAAAAGTTTTTTAAAACTGAACTTGATTTAAATGAATTTATTGAGAAAAATCTTATTGTCTTTATGGATTATAAAACTGAAAGACAAAAATACAAAAATGGAGAATTCAAAATTGATATTGATAGATTAACAACTGATGAGTCGCCTGATTTTGTTTTTAACGTTTGTGAAGTTGAACTTTTGGTTGAAAATGATGATCAAGTGCAAGATGCTCAAACAAGGATAAAAGATTTTGCAACAAAATATGGAATGAATAAACAAAATATTCCAAAAAGAGAAGCTTACCTAAAAGCAATCAAACCAGAAATTTATAAACAAATTACAAGCCACGAAGAATAATTTATGAAAAAACAAAAATACAAAGGAAAATTAATTGTTATTGATGGAACAGATGGGTCAGGTAAGGCTACGCAAGTGGATTTACTGATTAAGAGATTAAAGAAAGAAGGGAAGACTGTAAAGATGGTAGATTTTCCAGAATACTACAAAAATTTTTTTGGAAAATTTTTGGGACATTGTTTGAGTGAACAATATTATAATTTTCTGAATGTGCACCCTAAGATCGTTTCTATTTTGTATGCGGCTGATCGTTGGGAGTCTGGTAAGGAAATGCGTGAATGGTTGGAAAAAGGTTATGTAGTTGTAGCGAATCGTTATGTTTCAGCCAATCAAATTCACCAAGCAGGAAAAATAAAAAGTGCTAAAAAAAGAGATGACTTTATGAAATGGTTGGACGAGATGGAATACGAAGTTTTTGGTATTCCTCGTCCAGATATTACTCTGTATTTAAGTTTACCGATAAATATTGTTTTGCAACTTTTGAAAGAGCGAGAAAGTAGTAAAATGAAAAGAGCATATTTAAAAAACAAAAAAGATGTCGCTGAAAATGATACACAATATTTAATAAATTCAAGAAAGAGCGCGATGAAACTTGAAAAAGAAATTCCAAACTTTATTAAAATAGAATGTTCAGAAAAAGGAAAAATTCTATCTCGTGAACAAATTCATGAAATGGTTTATGATAAAGTTAAAAAGGTAGTTAAATAATATGAAAATAAAAGTAAAGAGATTAAAAGAAAATGCTAAGTTGCCAAAATATCATCATCCCGGAGATGTCGGTATGGATATGTATGCAATGGAAACAGTTGTCTTAAAACCTATGGAACATCATAGATTTTTTCATGGTTTTGCCTTAGAATTTCCCGTAGGTTATGCGGCAATTGTGAAAGATAAAAGTAGTATTTCAAAAGCATTGCTACATACGATGGGTGGAGTCTTTGATGCAGGGTATAGGGGAGAATACAATACACACCTTGTTAATTTGGGTAGTGAACCATATACTATAGAAGAGGGTGATAAGATCTCTCAGCTTATAATTTATCCAGTAGCTATAGGTGAACTTGAAGAAGTCACTGAGCTTTCGGAATCAGAAAGGGGTATGGGAGGTTTTGGAAGTACGGGAAAAAAATAAAATGGAAATAAATAAAGAAATAAAAAAACTTATATTTGAAACTATAAAAGAGTTGGGTGTTGCTTCCGGTGTTGGTGGTATTGAGTTAGAGCATCCATCTGATTTTAATAATGGTGATTATTCTACAAATGTCGCAATGGTTTTTGCTAAGGTTTTAAAAACTAATCCAAAAGAATTAGCTGAAAAAATTAAAACAGAATTAGAAAAGAATTTACCAAAAGAAATTTCAAAAGTTGAAGTTGCAGGTTTTGGTTTTATAAACTTCTATTTATCAAAAGATTTTTTTATTGAAAACACAAAAGAAATATTAGAGGCAAAAGAAAATTGGGGAAAGAATGAAATCCTTAAGAGTAAAAAAGTAATGGTGGAATATACGCAACCAAATCCTTTCAAGCCTTTTCATATAGGACATTTGATGAGTAATAGTATTGGAGAATCAATATCAAGAATTGTAGAATTTTCTGGTGCAAATACAGTACGAGCAAATTATCAAGGTGATGTGGGTCCTCATGTGGCGAAAGCAATTTACGGACTTATGAAATTCGGTATGCCTGATGAAATAAAATCAGTTGCTGAAAAGGCGCAATACATAGGTGAATGTTATTCTAAAGGAAGTAATTTATATGATGTTGATGAAAATGTAAAAAAAGAAATTGATGAAATAAATAAAAAAATATATGCGCATGATGATGAAAAAATAAATGAAATTTATGCTTGGGGCAGAAAGATCACGCTAGAAGCATTTGAAGAAATTTATAAATTACTTGGAACAAAATTTGATAATTATTATTTTGAATCAGAAGTGGCAGTAAAAGGGGAGAAGATAGTCCGAGAAAATGTCAGCAAAATTTTTGAAGAATCAGATGGAGCGATAATTTTCCATGGAGAAAATTATGATAAAAAACTTCACACTAGAGTTTTTATAAATTCTCAAGGTTTGCCAACTTACGAAACAAAAGAAGTCGGACTTACAATAACAAAATTTGAAAATGAAAATCCAGACATATCTATAGTGACGACAGCCATAGAACAAGCTGAATATATGAAAGTAGTTCAGAAAGCTATTGGTTTAATGCACGAAGACATGGAAAAGAGAATGAAGCATGTGACACACGGCATGATGCGTTTAGCGACTGGCAAAATGTCGTCTCGAAAAGGGAATGTAGTAACTGGAGAATCTTTGTTGCAAGATTCAATGGATGTTATTTTTGAAAAAGTGAAAGACAGAGAATTTAACAATGAAGAGAAAAAAGAAATTTCAAAAATTGTTGGAGTATCTGCTTTAAAGTATTCAATATTAAAATCATCACTAGGCAGTGATATTATCTATGATTTTGATAAATCTATTTCTTTCGAAGGTGACTCTGGTCCATATTTGCAATACACAGCAGTTAGAGCAATTTCTGTTTTGGAAAAGGCTAAAGAATTTAATTTAGAAAATAAAAAAGAAATTCCAGAAAATATTACAGATTTAGAAAAGTTGCTTTATCAATTCCCTGAAGTTGTGGAGCGTTCATATCTTTTACTTGAACCACATCATATAGCTACTTACCTCACAGAGTTAGCTAGTGCATTCAACTCTTTTTATGGAAATACAAAAATACTGCAAGAAGAAAATAAATTTGCTGGCTTTCATTTAGATCTAATAAAATCATTTTACCAAACAATGGAAAATGGTCTTTGGTTGTTAGGCATCCAAACTCCGGAAAGAATGTAGTCTTGCATTTTTGTAGTTTTGTGAGTATTCTTAATATATACGTTGAAGAGGATTCTGCCATAGGCGAATAAAATCACCTCTGAGTATTGGGAAGAAAGTTTTATAACAAGTAGAACCCAACGGGTTTGCCCGACATAGCTTAAATTAAGAAGTAATCAAGGTGGTACCACGGGAATAAAAACTCGTCCTTGTATAGCAATTATTTAATTGTTGTACGTGGACGAGTTTTTTTATTAATAATTTAAAAATAAAAATATGGAAGAACAAAAACAAACAAATACAGAAGAAAGACAAAAGTCGCAAACAGCACTTCGCGAAGAAGCTGTTTTGAAATTTTGGAAAGAAAAAGAAATTTTTGAAAAGACATTAGAAAAAATTTCACCAGAAGGGGAGTTTGTTTTTTATGAGGGTCCACCTACAGCTAATGGTAAGCCCGGTATCCACCATTTAGAAGCTCGTGCTTTCAAAGATGTTATTCCACGTTACAAAACTATGCGCGGATATTATGTTCGCCGAAAAGCTGGTTGGGACACTCATGGTCTTCCTGTTGAGTTGGAAGTTGAAAAAGAACTTGGCCTAAAATCAAAAAAAGAAATTGAAGAATTCGGCGTGGCTGAATTTAATAAACGCTGTAAAAAAAGTGTTTGGAAATATTTAGATTTATGGAATGTATTTACTGAACGTATTGGTTTTTGGGTAGATCAAAAAAATCCATATATAACTTATGACAAAAAATACATGGAATCTATCTGGAATGTGATGAAGACTATCGACGACAGAGATTTATTATACAAAGATTATAAAGTTGTTCCTTGGTGTCCACGTTGTGGTACAGGACTTTCTTCTCACGAACTTGCACAAGGATATAAAGACGTAAAAGATTTATCTGTGTATGCGAAATTTAAAGTTGTCGGACAAACAGACACATATATTCTAGCTTGGACTACAACTCCATGGACATTGCCAGGTAATGTCGCACTTGCAGTCGGTAAGGATATTGAATATGTAAAAGTAAAACAAGGTCAAGATATTTTAATCTTAGCAAAAGCAAGACTGGCTGTTTTGGAAGGTGATCCAGAAGTGGTGGCTGAAATGAAAGGTGAAGATTTGCTTGGTTTAGAATATGAACCACTTTATCCATTTTTGAAAAATAATATTTCTGGAACTGAAAAAGAAAAATTAGATAAAGCTTTCAAAGTTTATAGTGCAGACTTTGTTACTACAGAAGACGGTACTGGTGTTGTACATACTGCTGTGATGTATGGACAAGATGACTTCGTATTGGGAACAGAGATAGGTTTACCGAAATATCACTTGGTTGGACTTGATGGAAAGTTTTTGGCTGGTACAGATTTCTTAGAAGGAAGATTTGTTCGCGATGAGGAAGTTGCAGTTGATGTTATAAAAGACTTAGCACACCGTGGACTTTTGTTTAAAAAAGAAAGATACGAGCACACATATCCTCATTGTTGGCGTTGCAAAACTCCACTTATTTATTATGCTCGTGATTCTTGGTATGTAAGAATGTCATCATTACGTGCTGATTTGATGAGAGAGAATGAATTAATAAATTGGGAACCAGAACATATCAAAGAAGGACGTTTCGGTGAATGGTTGCGAGAAGTGAAAGATTGGGCAATCTCACGTGAACGTTACTGGGGGACACCATTACCTATTTGGGTATGTAAAGATTGTAAAGAAAAGCATGTTGTCGGAAGTGTGGATGACATGAAAGAAAATGTAAAAAAATCTGGTAATAAATATTTCATCATGAGACATGGTGGAGCAGAAAGTAATCTAACCGGAAAGATTTGCTCAAGAGTTGAAGACCCTGATCATCTAACAGAAGAGGGGAAGAAGCAAGTACTACATTCAGCAGGAAAAATAAAAGATAAGAATATTGATTTGATATTCTCTTCTGATTTTTTTAGAACAAAAGAAACCGCAGAAATTGTTAAAAATGAAATTGGTTTGTCAGATGGTAAATTGATTTTAGATAAACGACTTCGAGAATTATGTGCTGGTGTTTATGATGGAAAAAATTGGAATGATTACCCTCATTTCTTAAAGGCGGCGCCTGAAGGCTCTGAATCATTTTCCGATGTGAAAAAAAGAGCAGCTGAATTTATTTATGAAATTGAAAGTAAATATCAGAATAAAAATATATTGATCGTCACACATGATTCTCCAGCAAAGTTGTTGTTCTACACAGCGCTTGGTTTGAATATGGATGATATTACAAAAATCGGTGCTAGTTATGATCATTTTAAAAATGCTGAATTTAGAGAATTAGACTTTGTGCCTATTTCACATAATGATGATTTTGAACTTGATTTACATAAACCATATGTAGATGATGTTGTACTTATGTGTGCCTGTGGTGGTGAAATGGAAAGAGTAAAAGAAGTTATGGATGTTTGGTTTGATTCAGGTACAATGCCTTTTTCACAAGACCATTATCCATTTGAATCTGAAAAGCGATCTGATTTTTTTGAATTACTAAGTTCTGATTTAAGTAAAACAAAACTTCTTTATCCAGCTGACTTTATTGCTGAAGCTACTGATCAAACTCGTGGTTGGTTCTATACATTGCTTGCAGTTGGGGTTTTGATGGGTAAGGGAACACCATATAAGAATGTTATTTGTCTTGGACACATTTTAGATGATGAAGGTAAAAAAATGTCTAAATCGCTTGGTAATATTATTGATCCATGGATTATGATAGATAAATATGGAGTAGACACACTTAGACTTTGGATGTATGCAGTAAATCAGCCCGGTGAATCAAAAAACTTTGATGAAAAAACAGTGCTCGAACTTCATCGACAAGTTTTTGGCTTGCTTTACAATGTTCTTGCTTTTTATGAATTGTATCGCAACCCATTATTAGAATTGAAAGATTACAGAGATTCTGAAAATATTTTAGATCAATGGATTATCGCTAAGTTTGATGAATTAAATTATCTTTGTGTTGAAAATATGGATAATTATCGAGTGCTTGAACCAACTCGTGCGATACGAGACTTTATAGGTGACCTTTCGACTTGGTACTTGCGTCGTTCACGAGACAGAATAAAAGATGAAGACAAAGAAGCAAAAGCAACTTTATATTTTGTTTTGAAAAATTTAGCAAAAATAATGGCACCATTTGCTCCATTCACAGCTGAAGATGTTTGGCTTAGATTAAAAAATATTGAGGATGTAGAAAGTGTGCATTTAGCAGATTGGCCTAAAAAGGAAAAAGCAGATAAAGATATAATCGAAGATATGGAAAAGGTTCGCAAGATCGTTTCACTTGGACTTGAAGCAAGACAAAAAGCTGGAATAAAAGTTCGACAACCACTTTCAAAAATTGAAATAAAAGATTTTAATCTAGATGAGAAATATTTCTCTTTGATAAAAGATGAATTAAATGTAAAAGAATTAGTTGAAAATAAAGAAATAGAAACTGAAGTTAAATTAGATACAGAAATAAATTCAGAATTAAAATTAGAAGGGGATTATAGAGAGCTTGTACGTGGAATTCAAGATATGCGTAAAAAGGCAGGATTAACTCCAAGTGATGTTATTGCAATTACTATCGAAACAGACGAAGCTGGTAAAAATCTAATACAAAAATTTGAAGATGATATGAAGAAAACTATCATGGCTGGAAAGATAGAGTTGGAAAACAATGACGGTATAGAAATAAAAGTTGATAATCTATCATTCAAAATATCTATACAAAAATAACTTTTTGCCTGTCCCGTTGAAATTTACTAATTTTTATTCGGGATGGTAAAATAGAGGTATGAAAACCATATTAGTTGATGCAGTGTATTGTTTCATAATAAAGCAAGATGAAAATTTTGTGGTATTTCAAGATATGTATAGATTACTTGAAGCTTATCCAAATAACAAAATTGTCCTAACGGGTGCAAATGATGAGCAGAAAATTAAATTTGGGTTGGACAATATTCCATATAAATTTTTTACATTAAAACATAATCCAGAAAAGACAGATCCAAAATATTATGAAATTTTACTAGAAAATTTTAATCTTAAAAAAGATGATGTTATTTATTTTGAGCATGACATAAATGCAGTAAAGAGTGCTCAGTCTGTTGGAATAAATACTTATCATTATGATGACAGTAAAAGAGATTTAGAAAGTTTAAAAAACTTTTTGGATGAAAATTTAAAATAGAATGCATCATATTTATCACACTGAAGGTATTATATTGAAAAGCAATGATTACGGTGAAGCCGGGAAATATTATTGTATTTTTACTCGTGACCTTGGTTTGATTTATGCTTCAGCTCAAGGTGTGCGAAAGATGTCTTCGAAACTTCGTTTTGTTTTGCAAGATTTTTCATATATTAAACTAGATTTAGTTCGAGGAAAAGATTTTTGGCGGTTAACCAGTGCTTCAAAGACAAGTAAACTAGATAATGTTGCAAAGAATACTGAAACATTAAAAATTTTTGCAAATATTGGAAGACTTTTACAAAGGTTATTGGCAGGGGAAGAAGCCAACTCCGAATTATTCAATGATGTCTTACAAGGTTTATTTATTTTAGAAAAATCAAAAACAAAAGAGGAATTACAAAATATCGAAGTTGTTATAGTTCTTCGTATTTTAAATAACTTAGGTTATATAGGTAATGATGAGATTTTGCAAGATGTCATCAGATCTCCATTTGAAGAAGAATTAATTTTTGAAATTAGTAAAAGCCGCACTAAGATTTTGTCTTTGATAAACAAAGCACTTGGGGAAACACACCTCTAGTTTGTGTTATAATATACAAATGCAGGAAGAAAGGGAAAAGTTAAATAGAATAGAAGAAATGAAAACTAAGCTTTTTAGTAAGAACTACGAAGTTAAGATAGAGCACCACGACCCTTTTATTTATAAGGATAATAAAGATGTACCAGATTCTTGGGATAGTGAATATGCTGATGAATCTGATAAAAATCAAAAAAATACTATGAAAAAAACAATGCCTAAGAAATTTTTTATTTTTTCAATATTATTTTTTATTTTAGCAATGGGTTATGCTGCTTATATGTTTTTTGCTGGTGGAAATATTGTTTCAAATGACAATATTGATATAGCAGTGCTTGGTAATACTTTTACAGCTGGTGGGGAAGAACTTCCAATTCAAATTGAAATTACAAATAAAAATAATTCATTACTTGAACTCGCTGATTTAGTTGTTGAATATCCTAAGGGCTCATCTGGTGATGTGACTGGTGACGTAGAGAGACTTCGTGATTCATTAGGTACGATTCCAGCTGGTGCCGTAAAAAGTGACACTATGAAAGTTATTCTTTTTGGTGAGCAAGGAAGCACAAGGCAAATAAAAGTTTCATTGGAATATAGAGTTGAAGGTTCAAATGCAATCTTTGTAAAAGATAAAACTTTTGATGTTACGATTAGTTCTGCTCCTATCGATCTTGCTGTCGATGCACCTGCAGAAGTTAGTCCAAATCAACAAATTAATTTAGATGTTAAAGCTACTGTGAATGCTACAAAAGCAGCTTCTAAAATTTTAGTACGAATTGATTATCCTGTAGGTTTTCAATTTACTTCTGCAAAACCTATGCCTTCTATTGGAAATAATATTTGGAATTTAGGGGATCTTTCTCCTGGATCGATAAGCGATATTGCTGTCACCGGTAAAATGATTGATGTCTCAGATGGAGAAGAAAAAACCTTCAATGTCTACAGTGGTACTCAGTCTGATTCTGATAGTACTGTTATTGGTGTAGTTTTTAATTCATTGGGAAAAACAGTCTTAGTCAAAAAGCCATTTATCGAAGCAGATTTGATAATTAATGGAGTGAATCAAAATACTTATGCTACAGATGCGACGACTCCAATACAAGGACAAATAAGATGGGCAAATAATTTAGATACAAAAGTAACTGATTTTAGAATAGTTGCAAAACTTTCTGGAAATGCTCTCAATAGAAATACGATTTCATCTACAGATGGTTTTTATGATTCATCAAAAGACTCAATAATTTGGGATAAAAATTCAGTTCAAGATTTTAATGAAGTTAATCCTGGTGATTCAGGAATTGTTTCTTTCTCTGTCACTCCAACTTCATTGTTCTCTGACTCAGGTGGAATGCTCGTTGATCCTACTGTTAATGTAGAACTTACTGTGAACGGAACACAAGCTATAGACAATAGTGTTTTGACAAATACAGATTCAAGAATAATAAAAATTATTTCTGATGTAGGCCTTTCGTCAAAAGCTTTGTATTATTCAGGTGCATTTACAAACACAGGACCAATTCCTCCAAAAGTTGAAAAAGAAACTACTTATACAATAAATTGGTCACTTTCAAATACTTCGAATAGTATTTCAAAAGCACAAGTGCGTTCTAGTCTTCCTCAGTGGGCAAGGTTTGTCGGAGTTATCTCTCCAGCTACTGAAGATTTGAAATTTGATCCAAACACAAAGCAAATAATATGGAATGTGGGAAGTATAGCAAAAGGTACAGGAATAACAGGAGCAGACAATCAGGTTTCTTTCCAGATTGCTATCACACCATCACTTTCTCAAGTAGGCTCAGCTCCAATTATTTTGAATGATACAGTTTTGACGGGGCATGATGATTTTGCTAATGTTGATGTACAAGTAAATAAATCATCACTAAATACAAGACTTTCAAGTGATGCTGATTTTCCTGGTGGGGGAGATAGAGTAGTAAATTAAAAGTTGCCCTACTCCCGGTTTAGGGCTAGCCCTAAACCGGGAGTAGGGCTAAATAATAAAAATATGAAAGAAAATAACAATGAATTAATGGAAAAGATAGTGTCACTTTGTAAAAGACGAGGGTTTATTTTCCCTGGCTCTGAGATCTATGGTGGACTTGCTGGTACATATGATTGGGCACATTTTGGTTTGGCATTAAAAAATAATGTTAAACAATCATGGTGGAAAAAGTTTGTTGATTCACGTCGTGACATGTATGGTATCGATGCTGCTATTTTGATGCGACAAGAAGTTTGGCAAAAAGCCGGTCATGTAGAAAATTTTGCAGATCCAATGGTGGAGTGTGAAAAATGTAAAACTCGTTTCCGTACAGACCAGATTGAAGATAAAGAAAAATGTGAAAAGTGTGGTGGTAAATTAATTGAAGCTCAAAAATTTAATATGATGTTCCAGACAAAAGTCGGAGCATCAGAAGATTCTTCGGCTGTATCATACCTGCGACCAGAAACAGCTCAAGGAATCTTTGTGAATTTTAAAAATACAGTAGATGCTTTTCATCCAAAACTTCCTTTTGGTATTGCGCAGATTGGTAAGGCTTTTCGTAATGAAATAACTCCACGTGATTTTATTTTCCGAGTTCGAGAATTCGAGCAAATGGAAATAGAATATTTTGTCAGGAAAGATGATTGGGAAAAGTATTTTGAGTATTGGAAAGGGGAGATGCTGGATTGGATGGAAGAAGTAGGTATTGATATGAATATAGTGCATGAGATAGAAATACCAGATGGTGATCGTGCTCATTATTCTTCTCGTACAGTTGATTTTGAATTCGAATATCCATTCGGACAAAAAGAACTTTTCGGTCTAGCGTATCGAACTGATTTTGATTTGAATAATCATAAGCTTGATTATATTGATGAAGACCCTTCGGCAAGCTCAGGACAAGGGAAAATGATTCCGCATGTTATCGAACCAACTTTTGGTGTTGACCGTGCTGTTCTTGCAATTATGCTTTCTTCTTATACAGAAGACGAGAAAGACGGAGAAGTAAGATCGTATTTAAAGTTTAAACCATCGATGGCGCCAGTTATTTGTGCAGTTTCGCCACTTTTGAAAAATAAACCAGAGCTTGTAGAATATGCAAATACTAAAGTATTTGCTCCACTGAAAGCAGAGTTTGGTAGAGTCGCTTGGGATGACAATGGCAATATCGGTAAGCGTTACCGAAGACAAGATGAGATAGGTACGCCGTTTTGTATTGTCGTAGATTTTGATACTTTGACTGATGATGCAGTCACAGTTCGTGACCGTGACACAGGTAATCAAGAGAGAGTAAAAGTTTCAGAACTAAAAAAATATATTCAAGATAAAATAAACTAATGCAAAAAGGAATCGATTATCCAGCAATAACTGTTTCATGTATTTGCCATGATGGAAATGGTAATTATTTGATGAATAAAAGAAGTACTAATTGTCGTGATGAGCATGGTAATTGGGATTTTGGTGGTGGTGGACTTGAGCTTGGAGAAACTGTTGAAGATTGCTTGAAAAAGGAAATCAAAGAAGAATTTGGGGTTGAGCCAATAAAATATGAATTTTTAGGATATATAGATATTTTTAGGAAAATGAATGAGAAAAATACTCATTGGGTTTCTTTTGAATTTTTAGTTTTAGTTGATCGGTCAAAAGTAATAAATGGTGAGCCACACAAATTCGACGAAATAGGTTGGTTTAAATTAGACAATCTTCCTAAACCTTTACATTCAGTAGCTCCGATTATTTTAGAAAGATTTAAAGATAAATTAATTTAATGCGATTTTATTTACGATCAAAAATTCACAAAGCTACAGTTACTGAAGCAAATTTGAATTATGTGGGTAGTATCACTATTGATAAAAAACTTATTGAGAAAGCTGGCTTTCATGTTGGTGAAAAAGTTTTAGTTGTCAGTAATACTTCTGGTGCACGACTTGAAACTTACATAATAGAAGGGGAGATAAATTCTGGAGTCATTTGTATGAATGGCGCGGCAGCACATTTAATAAAAAAGGGAGAAGAAATCATTATTATGGGTTTTGAATTATCCAATGATGATATTATTCCAGTCGCCATATTGGTGGATAAAAATAATAAATTTGTAGAATTTTTAGGAACTGAATCTCACGGAGAAATATTCTAATATTACCGTGAAGTATGGTAGTATTATTTTATGCAAAAACCAATAAAAAAGATTTTAAATAATGGACTTAGGGTTGTGACTATTCCTATGAAAGACAATCCTACGGCGACTGTGCTTATTTTAGTAGAAACAGGTTCTAAATATGAGGAGAAAAAGTTAAATGGTATTTCTCATTTTTTAGAGCATATGTATTTTAAGGGTACAACAAAAAGACCTAAAGCAATCGATATATCACGAGAACTTGATTCTATCGGCTCTCAATACAATGCTTTTACATCACAAGAATATACTGGGTACTATGCGAAATCTGATGCAAAACATTTTAAACAAATCTTTGATGTAATTTCTGATATTTATTTAAATTCAACTTTTCCAGAAGCAGAAATTGAAAAAGAAAAAGGTGTTATTGTCGAAGAGATAAATATGTATGAAGATCTACCAATGCGTCATGTACAAGATATGATGATGGAACTTCTATATGGGGACCAACCAGCTGGTTGGAATATTGCCGGAGAAAAGAAAAATGTACAAGCTATGAAGCGTGATGATTTTGTTAAATATAAAGGTATGCATTATTTACCAGAATCAACTGTAATAGTAGTTTCAGGTAATGTAACTGAGAAAATGGTTTTAGCTGAAGTGAATAAAATTTTTGGAAATATAGCAAATGGTAAAAAGGTAAATAAAATAAAAACGATAGATAAACAAGAGAAACCAAATATTTTAATTAAATTTAAGGAAACAGACCAGACACATTTTGTTTTAGGAATGCGTACTTATGATTTGTTTAATAAAAAGAATTCGGTATTGTCATTATTGAGTGGAGTGTTGGGTGGGGGAATGAGTTCCAGACTTTTCCAAAAATTACGCGAAGAGATGGGAGTCGGATATTATGTAAGAGCATACAATGACGCATATACTGATCATGGATTTTTTCAGATTTCAGCCGGTGTAGATAACAAAAGAATTGATGAAGTTATCAAAGCTTGTTTAGATGAATGTAAAAATCTAAAAGAAAATTTAGTGAGTGACGAAGAATTAAATAAAGTAAAAGAATATTTAATGGGCAATATGAAACTTTCTCTTGAAGCTAGTGATGATATTGCAAATTTTTATGGTGGTCAAGAATTACTAAAGAAAGAAATGAAAAGTGCTGAAGAAAAAGCTGAAGAAATACGAAAAGTTACAGCT
>Ga0194052_1000663_pt1 | contig 21169 bp, 25 predicted proteins | sample SepL226m_MetaG_FD_160117 | JGI IMG/M metagenome (GOLD analysis project Ga0194052, IMG submission 160117) | Anoxic zone freshwater microbial communities from boreal shield lake in IISD Experimental Lakes Area, Ontario, Canada - Sep2016-L227-6m | ecosystem: Environmental > Aquatic > Freshwater >...
GACCGCAGGGGCGTAAAATGATATTAACTCCACCCCCAGTCAAAGTCTGGGCTATAGAGAACAATATTCCATATATTCAACCTGAAAATTTAAAAGAACTATCTTTGCCCGAAGTCAGACTTAGGGCTAGCCCTAAGTCTGACTTCGGGCTGATTGACCTATTTATCGTCGTTGCTTACGGAAAAATATTACCAGAAGAATTAATAAAACTGCCTAAACATGGCTCTATAAACATTCATTACTCTTTACTACCTAAATATCGTGGTGCCTCCCCTGTCGAATCTGCTATTTTGGCCGGTGATAAAGAAACAGGTATTACAATCCAACAAATGGAATGCAAAATGGATGCAGGCCCAATTATTACAAAAGAAGTTGTTTCAATGTTAGATAACGAAAAAGCACCTGACCTACGCAAGCGCTTAATAAAAATCGGTGGTGAACTTTTAGTAAAAACTCTGCCTGATTTTATTGAAAGAAAAATAAATCCGATTCCACAAAACGAAGCAGAAGCTACTTTTTGTAAAAAAATAAAAAAGGAAGATGGCCTAATTGATCTTAATGATGATGCAGAAAAAAATTACAACAAATTCCGTGCATATGCCCATTGGCCTCGTACTTTCTTCTTCAAAGAAGGTAAGAGAATTATAATCACTGATGCTAAGCTTGAAAATGGCGTTTTCGTAATAAATAAAGTAATACCAGAAGGTGGAAAAGAAATTGAATATAAAAATTAAAAAAACACCACGATTTACGTGGTGTTTTTTTAATTTTTAGTTAAATGGATTTCGTTTTGAAATTCCTCTCATCATTTTCTTTATACTAGTACCTCCTCTTTTGAACAAAGTTTGCCTCCTGTCTTTATTCTTACTTATTTCAGTAAATAAATTTTCTTTTACTGTATCGATAGCTTCATATAAGTCTTCTTTGTCCGTACTCGAAAAGAAATTTCCGTCTTTTGTATGAATAGAACAATCTGCATGGAAGAATTCTCCTCCTTTGTGATGATTCGTAGTTTTTGAAATATTGAAACCAACTTTTACTTCCCCACCCTTATCTTCAATTTGAGAAAGAACTTTTCCCAAATTAGTAACTCTCTTTTCAATATAATCATGGATAGCTTCTGTTATTTCCATATTTTTTGCTTGTAAATTGATTTGCATATATTTATATTTTATTAACTAATAATAATTACAATTTCTTACCATGAACAAGAGCTTTTAATATTATATCAAGTTCCATAGTAGCAACACCAGTGACAGTATCTGCTCCTCCATAATATATAAATAAAGTCTTACCTTTAAGAGCCATTCCACAAGGAAATACAACATTATTCACGATTCCTTTCTTTTCATATTCTGTAACTGGTTCAAAAACTGGGTCTGTAGAACGAGCAAGCACAATAGCAGGATCTTTTAAATCAAGAAGCAATGCTCCGACTCTGTAAGTATTGTGACTTTTTGAAACACCATGATAAAGAAGTAGCCAGCCATATTTTGTTTTCATTGGTGGAGCTGCTATACCCACTTTTGAACTATCCCAGCAATTCGTTCTTGGTCCGATTATTCTTATACATTTTTTAACTGTTTCGTTTTTAAAATCTAAATTCTTAAAATAATCACCACATATCTCATTACCAACTCTGTGAATAATAAAATATCCGTCTTCTAATTTTTCTGGAAAAATACAAGTATCCTTATCATCGAAACCTGCTGGTGTTATCAATACTGGTTTTTCCCATTTCCAATTATGTGCAAGAAAATCTTTTTCGGTTATTGATGACATAGCTACACGAGGAGGTCCGATGCCATCAAAAGCTGTATAACACATATAAATATTTTTACCGATTTTTGTTAGTCTTGGATCCTCGCAACCTGAATTTGCATTCTCAATTTTTTTCTCTTCAAAATTTTCTCTGGGCACATATATTGGATCTGCAATTCTTTCGGTAATATCAAAACCATTTTTTGTACTTGCATAACCAATATATGAAGTATTATCAGGTGATGATGTACGATATAAAATATGAGTTTTACCTTTTAAATAAATAGCTGCTGGATTAAATGTGGCTTTTGCTTCCCAGCGATTTTCAGCCTTTGGAGAAATAATTGGATTTTTATCATATCTTTTAAAACGCCAATCATCTATTGTTTTTGGAGACATTGTAGAAATAAGATCAATCAAATTTACTTTCGCACTACATGCAGTAGTATCTGCAGCTCCATAATAGACAGTAAGTGTATCCTTCTCTAATATTGCACCAGTTGGGAAAATAACATTTGAAATATATCCAGATAATTCATATGACTCCTCAGGCACAAGCATTGGTCCAGAAGTCCTACCAATTATTTTTTTAGGATCTTTCAAATCAAGAAGCAGTGCCTCAATACCAAAAATTCTGTCTATCTTGTCTGGGTGTTCAAAATAATTTTGTATATGTGAATACACAAGCAACCAACCATATTTTGTTTTTATTGGTGGAGCTCCTACTTCAACATGATCGTAAATATTACGAGCAGGATCAATCACGTGTTCATCTATATTTTCATTCCACTTCTCCCAAAATTTTGAAGACCAAAGTTCTTCTATTTTATCAACTTGTGCGAAAACCATTTTAGCTGGAGGTGAGTCAGTGTGTGCAGAAAAAATAACTGTGATTTTCCCATTAATTCTATCAGGAAACAAAGTCATTGCTTTCGCATTAAATGGTGTAACAAAATGTCTTTCATCTATTTTTTCTAAATCACGTGATGTTGCTACAGCCACTTTTATACCTTCAGGGCCAAGCGGGTATTTTGAAAGTGCTGTATAAAAAATATAATATACTCCTTCAAAATATGTAACTCTTGGATCTTCGCAACCATACTGATCCCATTCCTCTTTTGGTAAAATGAAATGATTTCTATCTGTAAAATGTACTCCGTCTTTACTCTTACTTATACCAATTACAGAAATTTGATGTGGATCTTTCATTTTATCTACAGCAGAAATAGCACGATATAAACCATAAATGGTTTTACCTTTTTTTATTGGGCAAAGATTAAAAGCTGCAAATTCTTCCCAGTAATGATCTCTATTTGGTATTAAAAGTGGATTCTCTTCTGATCGTTTTACGACAAACATTTTAATTTATATTTTTCCTTTCTTTAATTTAGTAATTTTTCCTGACATAAGTTCTTTTAAGAAAAGCTCGAAGTTAGCTGTAGCAACACAAGAAACCATATCAGCCCCTCCATAATACAAGAACAATACTCCTTCTTTTACTATTGCTCCACATGAATAAACAACTCCTGATTTATGTCCTTGATTTTCGTAAAATGCATCTGGTTTAAGTATTGGTTTCTTTGATTTATAAAGTATTTTTGTAGGATCCTTCAAATCAAGCAACATTGCCCAAAGCTTATAGCGATGTGTTTCATGAGCTTCCATTCCATGATAAAAAACCAACCATCCGTATTTTGTTTTTATAGGTGCTCCACCTATACCACGAATTCCTTTTTCTCTTTTTTTCCAATTTGGATGATCTTGATGAATACTATTTACAAAAGTTTTCCCATCAAAAGAATTCATGTCATCTACATAGTCAATCAAAATTTCAGGAGAAATACTGTGCAAAATAGCATATTTACCTTTTATTTTTTCAGGAAACAAAGCCCAATTTTTATGAATTTGCCCTGGTGGAGAAATCAAAACAGCATTTCGCCAATTCCAATTTTTATTTAAAAAATCTTTCAAACTTATTGATGTTAAACCAATACGAACAGAACCCCAACCATCAAAAGCTGTATAGGTCATATACAACATATCATCTATTTTTGTAATTCTAGGATCCTCGGCACCACCATTCCATCCGCCACCCGAAGCGTAGAAAACTGGCTCAGATTCTTTTGTTGGAAAATTTCTATGTATAAAAACTGGCTTAAATGTTCTACCAGTAAGATTATATCCATCTTCACTTGATGCATAACCAATAGTTGAAACATCACTCATTCCTACTGCTCTATATAATACATGAACCTTTCCGTCATTAATAAATGCAGTCGGGTTGAATGTAGCAGTGGATTCCCAATATGTACCACCTGCAGGAAATATTATTGGATTTCCAACATAACGCTCAAGTTCGTGGTCATTCTTTGTCTGTATGTTTTCTATTTTTTTCTTTTTTAAAACCTTCTTGCTTTTCTTAACTAGAACTTTTTTTGTCTTTAGTGTTAACTTGGGTTTTATTTTGGATTTTATTTTTTGTGATTTTTTAGGTTTAAGTTTAAGTTTAAGCTTGAGCTTGAGCTTAGGTTTAACTATTTTTTTAACTTTCTTATTTATTGAAATTTTAATTTTAAGTTTGGGTTTAAGTTTAGATTTTATTTTTACTTTAGGCTTAACAATTACTTTCTTTTTTTTAAGAATTTTTTTTCCAATACTTTTTTTTATTTTTTTTACAATCTTAGCCATATTTATTAAAAACTAAACCCTACCATATTTATCTTTATAGCGAACGATATCACTTTCATCAAAATCTCCAGTAGCAATTTCAAGAACAGAAACACCTTGTTCTCCTGCACTTAAGCTGTGTTTTGTATGCATTCCAATATTGTATTCATCTCCCTCTTTTATATTGTATTCCTTGTCGCCAATGTAAGCAATACCTTCGCCTTTTATTACACGCCAAAACTCAGTTCGTTTCTCGTGACTTTGTAAACTTAAGGATTCATTTGGGCTAACAGTAATTATTTTTACTGTCGATAATGTGTTGTGAGTAAATTGACGAAAATTACCCCAAGGGCGTTCTTCTTGATAAATATTAAGATTTTCCATATGTACTTATATTATAATACAAAAATATAATTTAACTAGTCCATTGATTAATATATTCTGCAGTGTCTACCGGTCCGTCCACTTTTACGACATCGATACCTGCCTCATATGCAGAATAATCATTACCACCTGGGAAAATAGCATCTCCGACGAACAACATGTCTTCTTTTTTTAAATTAAGCTTATCTAAAAGCCTCATAAGTCCAACTGCTTTGGTAAAACCTTTAGCTAAAATATCAACAGTAGTAGTTCCGCCTATTATTATACTAGTTTCAGGCAATTCTTTTTCCAAGACTAATTTTATTTTTTGTCTCTTTTTCTGATCTGGATCCCAAAGCTTTTTTTGTTCAATAGGAGCATCCTGTCCGAGTGCAGAGATAGATAGTTGAGTAAGCCTGTCTTCGACATATTCCCCTGTCGGATTATTTGGAATATCGTATAAATTAGAATCAATTATTTCTTTTAAAACTTTTTTTGCTTTTTCTTTAACTTCATCAGGAAATTTTTCCAAATCAGTTAATGCCCATTCTTTTTTTTCTAAATCATATTCATATCTTTGACTACCGCTTGTGGGTAATAAAATTAAATTTTTAACAAACGAAGGAGAAAAATCTTCTTTACCAAATGCTGGTAAAAACTGAGTACTGAATTGCTTGAATGTACCTCCGCTTATAATTACGACAATCTGGTTTTCGGCAAGTTTTTCCAAAAGCACTGCCATTTCCCTTGTCATTGGACTTTTACTAACTGATAATGTTCCGTCTAAATCAAAAGCGACAATTTTTTTATTTTGAAGCATTTTATTTTAAATTATTTTTATTAATTATTTCTTCAACTATTTTTTTAACATCCTCACTTCTTCCCTTTGGAACTATTACAATTGATTCTTCTGTTGTTATTATTATGAAATTGTCCAAACCAACTGTAGCTATCAATTTACTACTATCATGAGAAAATATAGTTGTATTCCTGCTGTCTATATTAACAACATTTCCTTCACTATAATTTCCATCTTTGTCTCTTAAGCTTGCATTTACCATATCGACAACCACATCCCATGAACCAATGTCTGACCAGCCAATGTCAGCTGGTAACACAAGTAGATTTTTAGTCTTTTCCATTATTAAATAATCCACAGCAATGTTCTTAAATTTTAAAAACTCTCTATCTAAAATCTTTAAATAATTCTTATCATTTCGAGCTTTGATAATTTTAAATATACCTTCGTACATCTTTGTATCTTGTTTTTTTAATTCATTTAAGAAATGCTTTGCTTCCCATATAAAATATGCTGCATTCCAAAAGAAATTACCTGAATTAACATATTCTTTAGCTAATTCTAAATTAGGCTTTTCTACAAATCTTTTTGCATTATACACAACCAAATCTCCTTTTTTATAAAATTCCTTTCCTTTTTCAATATATCCATAACCGGTATGTGGCGAAGTGGGAGTAATACCAACACATAAAATATAATTTTTATTATTTCTTACAACTTCTGCTCCAGATAAAATTCTTTCTGCATATTCATTTTCTTTCATTACTAAATGATCAGAACAAACTGTCACTATGATTGCTTCTTTGTCTTTCTCATAAATAATAGCAGTAGCAAGTGCCATAGCAGGACCAGTATTTCTTTTTGCTGGTTCAGTAATGTAATTTTCTTCTCGTACGTTTGGAAGATATTTTTTGACTAAATCAATATATTGATGGTTGGAAGAAATATAAATATGATCATCGTCCACAGTTTTTCTAACTCTGTCATAGGTCTGCTCGATCAAAGTTTTCTCACCAATAATTTTCTGAAACTGTTTTGGTAATTTTTCAGTTGATCTTGGAAAAAGTCTAGTACCAGAACCACCTGCCATAATCAAAACATAATTGTGTTTGTTTGATGCTTTTTCCATAATGTACATAAATAATAACAAAATACTTATATTTTATCAATTTTTATGATAATATAAATTACCAATGAAAGACCAAAATAAAAAAACAAAAGTTGCTCTAAATTCAGTTTTTTGGAGCCTATTTTTAACAATAATGAAAGGTATCGTGGGTTTTATCACAGGCTCTTTAGGTATACTATCTGAAGCATTGCACTCATTACTTGATCTTGGCGCAGCTGTATTAACTTTCTTTGCAGTTAGAATTGGAGACAAACCAGCAGACAAGGAACATCATTATGGGCATTTGAAGATAGAAAGTATTTCTGCTCTAATAGAATCTGCATTATTGTTTTTAACATCCTTTTGGATTATATATGAAGCTATAAAAAGATTACTTTTTGAAAAAGTAGAAATTGAAATTGCTTGGTATTCTTTTGTTATAATTATAATTTCAATCATAGTTGATATTTCCCGTTCAAGAGCCCTAATGAAAGTAGCCAAAGAAACCAAAAGCCAAGCACTCGAAGCAGATGCAATGCATTTCAGTTCAGATATATTTTCCTCTTGTGCTGTTCTTTTAGGTCTTATCTGTGTATATTTTAAAATTCCAGCGGCTGATACTATCGCAGCTCTTGTGGTGGCAATTGTTGTAATGCGTGCAGGATACAAATTAAGTAAACGTACATTTGATATATTGATAGATACAGCCCCAGAGGGTGTAGAAGAATTAGTCAGAGAAATTGGAGAGAAAAATGAAAACGTATTGAAAGTTGAAAGAGTCAGAGTTCGTCATGTCGGCACAATCACCTTCGTTGAAATAAGTATAAAAATAGACAGAAAGTTATCATTAGAAAAAGCAAAGGAAATCGGTAAAGAAATTGAAGAAGAAATAAAAACTAAAGTTGATGATGCAGATGTCACAATACGAGAAATATTAAGTGAAAATTAACTAAAATAAAAACCCTCCATATGGAGGGTTTTTATTTTAGTTATTAGTGATGTGCACTATCTGTGTGAGAATCAACTGGAGCAACATATGTTCTTGAGAAGTATCTTCGGTATATAAGAATTATCAATAAGATAATAATTATTATTAACAACCAACCGATAAGTCCTAGTCCCCAGAATCCTGAAAAGAAAGCTGCTGCTGAAAGATTGTTATTATTGTTATTTGGATTATTTAATACATAAGCCATCGCATTCTCTTGAGTTTGATTATCACTTGTATAAATAAGTAATGCTGTAGTTACGATTTGAGCATTTGGAGATTGAATACTGTCAACACGTCCTTGTACGTAGATAGTACCTTCATCTAATGATTTTAAATCATCTATTGGTACACTCAATGTCTTACTATTTTCTGCATATGTACCGCGTGAAGAATTTACATAAGAAATTCCATCTGGTAATACTACCTGAACCATTGGATGTGTTAATGTCTTTGTTCCGATATTTTTGTAAGTTACTATGTAGTCTACAGTATCTCCGACTTTAATATTTTGATATCTATCTTCTATCTTTAACATTATTGGTGAAGTTGCACCAATGATTGTTTTACCTTGAATAATAATTGGTCTTACATTTGCTTTTAGAGTTTGAAATACTCTCATATCTCCCTTTCCTATTGTGCCATTAGCACATGTAGAAACTAAACGATAATAGTAAATTGTTCCGGCATCCAAATCAGAAATTGAATCACTAAATATTGTACTTCCGTTTGATGATCGAGAATCGGTTTGTGAACCAAGATATTGATCACCACCGTATTCGAAATATGTATTGTAATTACCTGAATTTGTTAAGACACCATTTAATGTTGCACTTGTTTGAGTTATGTTTGTAGCTACCCCTGACACAGCACATGAAGTGACTGGTGGAGCTGTGTTAACAAAAACTGTGACTGATTGACTTTGTTGTCCACCATTTACACCATATGCATTTAATACATAGGTTGTTGTGTGTGTAGGATAAACTACTTGTGAACCATATGTAGAAGTACTGTAATTCAAATTAGAGATACTTACTGAAGTACAATTTGAAGTACCCCATGATAATGTTGAAGATGATCCTGAATTAATTGAAGTTGGGCTTGCGTAAAAACTAGTAATAAGACAATTATTTTGTGGATAATTATTTACATAAACAGTTACAGATTGGGTTTGTGTTCCTCCATTTCCGTATGCAGTTAATACATAAGTTGTTGTATAAGTTGGATAAACTACTTGTGAACCATAAACTGGTACGTTGTAATTTAAATTTGAAATACTTACTGAATTACAATTGCTTGTATTCCATGACAATGTTGAAGATGATCCTGAATTAATTGAAGTTGGACTTGCTGTAAAATATGAGATTAAACAATTATTTTGAATAACATTATTTACAGACACAACGACTGACTGACTCTGTGTTCCACCATTTCCGTATGCACTCAATGTATATGTTTGTGTACTTTGAGGATAAACAACGACAGAACCAGAAGTTGAAGAAGTTGAAGATCCAGTATTTGAAGAAAGACTTACACCAGTACAATTATTTGTATTCCATGATAGTGTTGAAGATCCACCTTGATAAACATATGTTGGACTTGCACTAAAATTTGTTATTGTACAATTTTGTTGAATTACATTTGAAGCGACAGTAAAACTAGAAACAAGAGAACCTTGACCTGCCCAACCTGCAGAAACAGTTCCTACGTTCACACCACCTGAGATAATATCAGAACCACCTAAAATACTTGGACTAGTTGTTTGATTTGGATATGCGTAAGTTGATCCGAAAGTTAGAGCTTGAGGAGTTGAAAGATTAACTGTGACAGTTCCTAGATCGATACTTCCTGCACTTGAAGTAAGTGTGCTGTGAAAAGTGTGAGTTGAAGCAACTTGACCTAAGGCTGGAGATACAGTCATTGATATTTTAGTATTGTAAGCTGTTGAAGTACCAGTATTATCATAATACTGTTCTACGTTGATTGTTTCTCCTTGATTAGCAGAAACAGATGTCAAATTCCAGCAATTACTTGAACTACCTGGGACACCTACTTGAGTAGTATGATTACCTATTGCACTACCAATACAGTCCTGGGAATCTGTATTCCAAGACGCATGTGCACTGTTTGCGACCAAAAGAAACGCTAAAGCGAAAACTGCTATTGTTATTTTTTTCATATAATTTTTCATATTATTATTAATTTATGTTTTTAATACCTTACAATTTTAAACCTTTAATGTCAATTAAACATTCAAGACTTAAAAAAGTGGTGAATTTGTAAAATATAAATTTTACAAATTCACCATGATAATAAATGAAAAGTACTAACAGAATTACCTATGTGATCCACCAGATGAAGGTCCATGAGAACCTCCAGAAACTGGACCATTGTGTGATCCACCAGATGTTGGAGAACCACCATGTGATCCACCACTTACTGGTCCACCACCATGTGATCCACCTGATACTGGTCCACCGTGAGATGGAGGAGTAACATGACCACCACCATGATTATAATGTGGTTGGTGATACTCTTGGCGATAAGGTCTGCTATAGTTTGCATAAACTACAGGACGTTGATATCTTACAACAGGAACGACAACGGTAGTTGGACAATTACAATTAGAATTCTGATTGTAATTATTATTCTGGTTATTATTATAACCATTTCCGTTATTGTTATTATTGTTGTTGTTGTTAGTATTAGTATTTTCATTTGTAAAGTTAGACATTAGTCTACAGAAAACTGTGTTACCACAGTCCCCTTTTATCAATACAAAGGATAAACCTTTGTATCTGAAAACCCAAGCTTTATCTTTGTAAAAAGATATTCCTTTAAAGGTTTTCATTTTATACTGTGCTGGATACCAAAAACTATTTTCATAGTCTCCGGCCAACAACACAACATCTTCATTATAGATGTGAGCGAAAATCTGATCTACGCTCTTTCCATCAACTGGATAACCATCTATTTCAGATATATGTGCCTTTACAGCAGAGATAATAAATTCTCTGTACTGATAACCCTTATCAGTAGCAGACATTGCCAACTGATACATTTCCTCTTTTGAAGGAGGATGAGGAAAAATTGCTTCTCCTTTTTGTGCAAATGCTCCAAAGCTTAAAGCGATGAACATTAAGAATACTAATACTGTACTTTTCATTTTTGTGAATTATTTAATTGTTATTTTTGAATGATTTTCTCAATGCTCCCTAGAGAAAACTGAGAAAATCACTCAAAAATCAACTAAAAATTCAACATTTGTAATGAACTTAATCTGAGTAAAGTATAGCATATTATGATTAAAAAGTCAAGGGGTAAGGCACCCTTATAATATAGCCTTAAAACACTGCCCTATTTTTAAAATACCTTTATTTTACAAAAGAAAAAGCCCTCTATCGCATTACATGATAGGGGCTTAAATTTATTAGTAAGAACTAAGATCTTAGAGAATTTCTTCTCTTAACCTTTTTTCTTTTTGTCTTTGATCATATTGCCTACTCCAATACTTTAATTTTGCAGTTAAGGTAATTGGTTCTTTTTCTTGTTCATTCATTGAAATAAAATCCCTCCATTCTTTTTTTGTTTTCTTTAATAAAGAAACTAAAAAAAAAGTTTCAATAAGAAAAGAACCAGAAACTACTTTAAAAAAGTACAATGTTGGATTTATACCTTCAAAAAAAGCATAATAAAATGATGTAAATATCGGAACTGCTAAGAAAAACATAGCAACCAATATTATATCAATAGGAGCATGAAATATGCTCTTAATTATTTTAACTGGTAAAATAATTACTATGAACAATAAAAACCTTAAAAAAGTTGTTATTGTTTTTTTAATCAAAGACCTAAAGGAAAATGATTGAAAAAAGTAATAGACAAAAGCTATTACATAAAAAATACTAAATATAACTCTGATAACAATGTCATCTAAAGTTAATGAATTTTTTGCGTTCATGATGTTATTATTAATTATTATTTAAATTAGTTTTCCCAAGCCCCTAAAAGGAATTAAGAAAACTAATCTAAGTAATATAAAATAAATTACATATTTATAAAGAACTATTTACCGAAATAGTCTATCACATTATATTAAAAAAGTCAAGTTAATTTTAGTTATTTCTTCTTAAGTAGCTCCTCGATATATTTCATATGATTGTCTATATCTTTGATTTCTCGTTCAATTTTAGTACTTTCTTGTACTTCTTCCCCTACTTCTTGTTCTGTTTTAGTAACGATCTTTTTCTCCCCTTTTAAGCCCGAAATTGCTATTTCCGTACCGATAAAACTAGATATGAAGAGTCCAGTTGGCAACAATAGCAACATACCAAAAGCTATTGAAAGTGGACCATCCCACCATAGTGATTGAACACCACCAGCATTCTGTATCACTTCGATTGAAGTATAAGATTCCATTGCATAATCTATCATGCGCCAGACACCTCTCCAGAAAGAGATAACTCCGATACCACCGATAAAAGCATATATTATAGGATGACGACTTAGTTTTTCTCTTATTTTTATTTCTATATGATTACTTATTTGTTCAACCTTCTTAAATATCATCATACATTCATTATATATTTTTAATAAGAAAAATCAAAAAATCACAAGGTGGAACCTTGTGATTTTTTGTATCTATTTTAAATTAGCTTATGAAAGTCAAAGCTACACCAGTTTGATTTGCACGACCAGTTCGGCCTATGCGGTGGATGTAATCTTCGTAATTTGCAGGAATATCAAAGTTGATAACATGAGTCACATTTGGTATATCAAGACCTCTAGCTGCCACATCTGTGGCCACAAGTATCTGACTATGATTATTTCTAAATGCGTCTAATGCTCTTTGTCTCTTTGATTGATTTTTATCTCCATGGATAGATTCAGCTTTGAATCCACCTTTCACCAATGTTTGGCAAAGTTTTTCTACTCCATGTTTTGTACGTCCAAAAATAAGAACTTTCGCAAATTCTTTTTTAGAAAGAAGATTTTGCAATGATTCAACTTTATCTTCTCCTCTTCCCACACGTACGACATTCTGATCAACATTACGAGCAGTGTCTCCCGTCTTAACAGAAATACTTTCTGGGTTAGTTAAAAATTCGCTAATCAATTTATTTATTTCAGGTGTAGTAGTTGCTGAGAAAAACAATGTTTGACGATTTGGTGCCATATTTGCCATCAAATATCTCATATCATTTACGAATCCCATATCAAGCATTCTATCAGCTTCATCGAGCACTATAGTGCGGAATTCAGCCAAACGAACAGCCTTGCGATCTACTAAGTCTTTCAATCGTCCTGGAGTACCTATTACGATATTATTTGGACGGCGTAATCCAGATATTTGAGCGTGGATTCCCATACCTCCAACGCAACACACTGAATATATATTTAAATGTCCTCTAAAATCAAAAAATTCTTTATTGATTTGAAGAGCCAACTCTCTAGTTGGAACCATAATCAAAACTTTTTCCTTAGGATTATTTAAAATTTTATCAAGCAATGGAATAAGAAATGCTGCTGTCTTTCCTGTTCCGGTATTTGCAATACCCACTACATCTCTTCCTTGTAACACAAAAGGAATAGAAGCATCCTGAATAGGAGTAGGATTCACATAACCCTTTTTCAAAATATTTGCTTTTAATACAGCATTGATTTTAAAATCGTGAAATTTATTCACAGGTACGTATGGAGCTGATTCAATGATAGGATCTGCTTTACAAATAAAACGAGAATGATGAATTGATTTCTCAAATCCACCACCACGAGACGAACGACCTGACCCAGATCTAGATCTTGGTCTACCATTAAAAGAACCTCTTTTTTTACCACCAAAAGATGGCTTGCCGGATTTACTCCGACTAGTATTTTGTTTATACATAAAATATTATTCCGATCTATATATTAAAAAGTAAGACGGATCGGATACCTCCCTTCAGTTTCCGATAAAGACTATCACGAGGGATAATACGTTATGTATGTGCGCTACGAGCGCAAGAAAACCAATGAGAATACAACTTACTCATATAGTATAGAACTATTAAATATATTTGTCAATACTAATAAAAAATGGAAGCTTATGCTTCCATTTTTTATTATTTTGTATTTCTACTTTTTCGAGTTGCCTTTACTGCAAGCATTGCTCTCTTTGCGACAAGTCGCTTCTTTGTTTTATGAGAATGTCTTGATTTTGTTTTTATACTTAAAGTTGTTCCTCTTTTTGCCATATATTATCCGCCTTAGGCGTTATATTTATTTAAATTATTAATATTAAACATATCATACCCTATTTTACTAACTAATTCAATCTTTCTTGTCTTCTAATTTTTTTGTAATTCTTTCTAGTTCTTCATTTTGGTTTTCTAGATGCTCTAATATTGTCTCAATTTCTAACTCTGATTTTACATTTACATCAAAGTTCGCATCTGCCCTTGCTTCAGAATGTCTGTTTTGTAAATTCTGCCCGACCATTATCACAGACAATAAGACTAATTGTAGGAATGTTTGAGCAACCCATGACACTATGGTGGCTCTGCCTCCATGTATAGCATCGGGCAAACTCACCAAAGCAAGAAGCGTGAAAGCAATAGCACACCACATCGTACCGACTAGGCTTGTTATAAAAACTGCAATCTTATCAAGCAATGTTAAATTCTCTTTATGCTTAATATTTGGATTAACTGGTTTTTTTAATTTTTTTAATTCCTCTAATGGAATTGTTTTGTGTTTTTGCATATTCATATTATACAAACAAAAATACCCTTAGTCTATAAATAGACTAAGGGTATTTTTGTTTTGCGTATTATACGCGAGATACTTGAGTAGCAGCTGGTCCTTTTTCACTTTCAACAACTTCAAAAGAGACTGTATCGCCTGTTTTAAGTTCGTCGAATGTAACACCAACTAGTTCTTTCGAATGAAAGAAAAGATCCTTTGCCTCGCCTTCGCGAGTAATGAATCCATATCCTTTATCAGTAAGAGTCTTGATTGTTCCTGTCATCATACGATTATTTTTATTATTTTGCCTCGAAACTTCGACGATGTTTCTGTGTCTTTTAACACACAAACAGTATAACACAACCCCTTTCATATACCTAAAATAAAAAGAACCTTCATCTATGTCGATGAAGGCTCTTGCATTTTACTTACACAATCTAGTGCGTAAGCTTTTTTAATCTTTCAATACTATTTGAATTAATTTCTAAAAATTTAAACCTTTTATATCCCCAAATGGCCAATAATCCATTAATCACAAGTAAGGATAAAAAAAGAAAATGAGTTAAGTTTTCTGGAATACTTAACTTAATTAAAAAAATTATTACCATAACTACTATTAGTTCTAAAATAGAACCAAACAAAGAAATAGCTAGCATCAATAATCTTTTTAAGTTTCCAAAACCCTTTTTATCAAATTCAAACAAAACTGAATAGAAGGTTTCAAATTGTTTACTTATAAACGTAAACAATTTTAAAGTATTTTTTTTCATTATTTAATTATTAATTTTAAAATTTGTTATAAAAATTACTTTGGTCTCAAAAAGTTAAGAACAAGGTAATTTTTGCAACAAATATAATGAAAAATATTTAAAGAACTAATATACCTAAAACATGATAGCATTTTTATGCCATCATGTCAAGGATTTCAGGAATTTTCTAACTAACCACGACAGTACCTGTCATATCTTTATGCCCTTCCCCGCAAGGTACACCACATTTAAAAGTGAATGTTCCCTTTTTTGTAGCCTTAAATGAAAAAGTCTTTGTCTGTCCTGGATTAACTTTTGTGTTTATATGAAAGGCTGACAAAGCAAAACTATGTTTTGCATCTGCTCCTGTTAAAGTCACCTTCACAGTATCCCCTAATTTTGCATTTATTACTGATGGTGTGAATGCAAAGTTACTTGCTGTCATGCTCACTGATACGACACTTGGTTTTGCTTTTGCTTTTACGGTTGCTGCAGAAGCATTGTTAATATTTCCAAAAAATGGAACAAAAGAAAATGCTAATACTAAAGCAAATATTACAGAATTCCTCTTAATATTTTTATTCATAATTTAATTTATTAATTAATAATTTCGACTTATGTATTTACATAATACATAAGTAATATGAACTTTAGATGAAAATTGCTATTTAGTATCATTCACAAGCAATGGTTGTTCATTAACTATATTTATATTGAATCGTAATGTACCAATAATTTGATCTTGTTTAGTTTTTATATTCACTCTCCATTTTCCTTGTTCTAAATTGTAGCGCATAGAATATGTACGAAAGCCACCATCTCTACCACCTGAAACTGATAAATTTATCAATGATTCCGTTATCCACTTTTTACGAGAATTATCATAATGTTGCCATTCGTGCACAATTTGTAAATTTAAATCTTTAGGAGAAAATACCGCACTATATGCATAAATCGGAGAACCAGGAACTTCTTTGAAATCTTGATAGAATTTAAAATATTTTTTCCATCCATAATCTTCATACGTAACGTCATAATTTCCACTATTATTTCTTTGTACAGAATTATATATACCAGCATCTTTAAGAGACAAAGGTATAGGTGGAATTAAATTTGTAAAATATAAAAAATTAACAAATATAAATATACATGAAATAGTAGTAAAAAATACTTTTTTGTTTTTTATTGTTTTTTCTTTAGCAAAAAACAAAAGAATAAGAGTAAATAATGTAATTACGGCAAGACTAATGACACCAGAAAGTATAAATACCCAATCTCCTATCTTGTGCAAGAGTATGGGAATAAAAAATATTGCAAATGAATAAATTGAAAGGAAAAACAAACTCATTTGAAAAGTAAATCTGGTATAGTGATGCTTCATTGATTCATTCGCAACAAATGCAGCAACAAGCAAAAGAATGAATGGCCAAGCTACAAAGATATCTGCACTTCTGAAATAAAATACTAAAAAAGTAGAGAGCAAACCTCCAAAGAAAAATTGCAATATATTCACATACCAAAAGTGTACTTTTGTTGGATTTTTCTCATCTCCTTCCTCTGCCTCTCTTATATGAATAAGAACTATAAATAAACCAACTATCAATAAGTGAGCAATGATCCAAGAATTTTCCCAAAATGTATCAACTCTTTTCAAAGTAAGAATATCAAATATAAAACCAGATATAAGTGAAATAGAAGAAATGGGCCGTTCATAACGACCATACCAACTACGAGTTTTATTAAAAAGTGACATAGATTAATTATAACATAATAAAAAACACCCTTTGGGGTGTTTGTTTTAGATAAAATATATCAAATTTCATTTAATTCAAAATTTAACAAAGAAAATACTTCTTTAATTTTTTCATAAACTATGTAGTGATCATAATTTTCTAATCTAAAATAATAAGAAAATTTATTATCAACATAGTCAGCACATATCTCAATATTAAAAACTTCTCTAAATTTATTGAAGAAAGTTACATAATCAAAAAAAATAACTTTTGTATATCTTTTTTTGTCATTTCTTCTAAAAAGAATTATTTCATATTGATCTTTATATTTATCTACTATAATGTCAGTACTGTCTTCATCTTTCAACCTGCTTGTTATTAATACTCTCTTTTCATTCATTTTCATTTTCCTCCATTTTTCCGTTTACAAAAAATACATTTAAAATAAATAAAATTACATAAAAAACAACTACCAAAACAATCAAACCAATTATAAATGATCCCATAAAAGGAATATCTATAAATAAAGCTGATGTCACAGTAGATAATATGGCACATGCTAAGCCAATAATTATTGATCTTTTTTCTTTTTTCGTCATATTCAAGTTTATTAGTTATCACAAAAGACATAGCGAATATCTTGCATGAAAACTAATAAACATTTTTAAAAAAACTAATATTATAAGATGGTAATATTATTCAACAGTATTGTCAATTTGTTTTTTAATATAATTTATTTTTCCTTCTTCTTATTAGGTATGGCAAGGATGATCAATATAATCATTAGTGATATACCACTAATCACAATAGCCAACAATAGATTGTTATTATTTCCAAACATACCTGGTCTATTTACACTCACAGAAGCACTTGGTGCTGGAAATTCTTTCAGAGTTGCAGCTTCTGCTGTTTTAGTAAATAAATATCCAGAACTTTTTGCAATAATATTTCCTGAATTATTCACAGTAGCAGTGTAAACTGTATGGTCACCATTTTCCAATTCTTTATCAAGAGTATATTGCCATTCACCTTTACTGTCAGTTTTGACTGTCACCATTATCGGAGTGCTGTAAATATATAAAGTTATAAAACTATTAGGTAATGCTTGTCCCTTAATAACAATTTCTTTTTTATCTGTCGTTAATGACACTTCTTTAACCTTATAAGTAGTAACAGGCGCAATATTTGATTCAGCTGGTTGCTCAACAGGAATTTTTACCAATTCAGTTTTTGTAGGATCATATCCTAATAAAATTTTATCCGCTGCATTCACAACTTTTCCATCGTAATTTGAAACAGGAGAAGGTAAAACGGGGTTCATATTGTAAACATGAACTGAATCATAATCAGAAATTCCATCCTTGTTAGTATCCTTATAAATCAAATCTGCTCCTTGACTCTTTAGTGTCTCAGCTTGATTATTTACAGTTTGAACTATTGTATTTAGTGTATTCGTAATATCTTTTGTAGACGAGCTTTGGTTCTCGGGTGTTACAGTACTTTCTCCAGCTATTTTTTTAATATTATTAATTCCTTTATCAATCTCATTTTTTAAATTATTAACATCTGTTGAATTTAAATTAACTGATACTGATAAATTTGAATTTATTTTTTCTAAAAGAGAATCTCTTAAATTATTAATTTTTTCTATATTATTTTTCTGTACAGGAACTTCAGTATTATTAACAATACTATCTACATTTTCATTAATTTTTTTAACTAGTTGATCTTTTAAATTATTATTTACATTTTGAAATCCTTCGATTGTACTGCCTATGTCTTGAACTTTCAAAGAAAATTCACTAGTCACTATGATTGGTTTACTTATCTCCTCAGAAGTTTTTACTGTATTTTCTTTAATTAAATTAGTTTGAGTAGATGGTGTGGTATTGGTTGAGGCTGGTGGAGTTGTCGTAGGAGTATTTATAAATGTATTAATATTATTAACTGTTTTATCTAAAAATGAATCTATCTTCCCTGCAACACCATTATTGGTTTCAGTGTTTGTTGTCGTGTTTGGAACATTGGTAGAAGCAGGTGGTGTAACTGAAGTATTTGGTGTAGTTGTATTAGTTCCAATTACCACCGTCACATCATTTGATATTCCTGAATATATATTATTTGAAGTAAATGCATTCAACCGATAAGTGTAAGTTCCAGCTGGGCGATTTGAATCAGTAAATGTCGTCACATTTGCACCGACATTGGTCGTTGACGAAATGTTTAAAAATCAAGGATTAACCTGGTTAGCTGGACTTATAACATTACTTATGGGAGCTACAATAGTAGTGATTAATAATATCTGGACTTCTGGATTACCATTAATCATTACAATTCTAGGATGGCTTACATTGCTTAAAGGAGTATTTTTAATGTTGTTTCCAAATATATCATTCTCTTATTACAAAAAAATGAACAAAGGAAATGTCTTCGTCTGGGGTGGATTATTTGTATTTATTTTAGGAGTAATGTTATTGGTTTAATTTTATTTATTTCTTTTTCTCCACCAATATGGGAATTCTCCAAATACACGACAAAAAATATCAAAAATAATCATTACAACGATTGCCCATGGAGAAAAATTAATCAATAGATCACTTACAGAATGGGTACTTAAATTGAGTGCCAAAAAAACTTTCACCAATATCCACAGACATGTAAGAGTAATAAAATATCCCCAATAATTTACTGGATAATAAAAAGCAAAATATTTCCAAAATCTAGCTGGCTTAAACCAATATTTTTTATTTGACATAAATATATTATATCACTATGTGAGAATTATCTATCAAATTCAAATTCAGGCATACCTATCGAATGCGGACCGACCTGATAATCAGCAAAATATATTTTAATTTTATTTGGTGTGAAAGTAAATGTACTAAAGTTATCTATTTTGGGTTCTGTTCCAGATTCAATCATACTTATCATGTTATCAAAATAATCCTTTGTGGCTTGCAGATCAGAGTCTTTGATATCTTGAGCGTTAAATGAAGCGTACTTGTCTTTTAAATATGTACGAGACTTTACAGAAATATCATTCAAATAATTTTGATTATTAGAAAAGAGGTCAGCCAACTGAATTTCTTTTTGTTTTTTTATATCGTAATTATACGAAACAACATTTTCAAATCCATGTGCACCACCATCAAAACCTCCATAATGCAAAACAAAACTAATATAATTAGCATTACTTTGTACAACATTATAATCTGAAGAAAAAGTAAATTTATCTGCATCTGCTGGAATTTTTGAAATATTATCCCCTTCCGCTTGAGTATTAAAACGAGCTTGCCAATTTTCGACACTAGTATTTTTAAAATCTTGCATTTGTGCTTTTAATAAATTTTCAATTTTGAAATTGAAATTTATATCAGCATTTTTAAAACTAGGATATTTAACATCGAATTTTGCATAAGTATCTGAAAGTGGCAAAACTTTATTTTCAAACGAATCAGCCACAACTAAAGTATTCACTTCTGGATTTGCATTAATGATGATTTCTTTATTATTAGAATTTTTATACAAAAAAGACACGGAAACAAGAACAGCAATTAAAACAAAAAACGCAATAATTATTTTTTTTCTCATATTTTTTCTATACAAAATAGTTAGATTATCTTTTTATAATTTAATTCATTCAAGTGATTTTCTATATCGGAATATTTCTTACCACAAATCATTCCACCAGCAAAACATTTATCTTGGGTTATGTCAGTTAGGCAAAATTCTGGCATTGCAAAATTATCTTTTTCTTTCTTTTCTTTAAATTCAAAATCGACAGTAATAAGACCAATAAGATCATCTTGGAAAACATCTATTTCAGCTTTTAATCCTTGATATTCATAATAATATCTAAATTTTCTAGATTGTTTCCCTTGAATATTTTCTAATGCTAGATATTCTTCTTTTGCTAAAGGAACAGTATTTTCATATTGTTCCGATGAATCTAAGCCTTGTGTTGGTTGTTTCTTAGTAATTTCATATTTATCTCCATTCTTTCGTATTCTCAACATTGGATGCTCTGTTTCTTTGGGTATATAAATATCCTTGATTTCAACAAAAGGCAAACCCTCAAACCCCTCAGGTAAATATTTTATTAAGTATGTTTTTTCTAACTCTATCTCAATCATAATTTACTCATTATATCACTGTATACAAACTTCCACTAAAGTAAGATCAACTTGAAAAGTTTTCCTATTCCTTACTTTTTTTCTTCAATTCAGTTGATATATAATCTTCATTTTTATTAGACTTTTTTAATTGATCAAAATTCAT
>Ga0194052_1000665_pt1 | contig 21146 bp, 22 predicted proteins | sample SepL226m_MetaG_FD_160117 | JGI IMG/M metagenome (GOLD analysis project Ga0194052, IMG submission 160117) | Anoxic zone freshwater microbial communities from boreal shield lake in IISD Experimental Lakes Area, Ontario, Canada - Sep2016-L227-6m | ecosystem: Environmental > Aquatic > Freshwater >...
GAATTGGAGATGGTTCAATTTGTTAGCCAAGCAGATGTCGCTTGGAATAATAAGGATATCCCGTCTTTCTTTCTTCATACGAAATAAAAAGTTATTCACCAGCAGACACGCGCGCAGGAGTTGCACCGTGTCTTTTTTTATTGCGTATGCTATACTTTTGGTATGATAAATCAAAGGTCCCATTAAAACTAATTTTATAAATTAAATTATATGTCAAAATTTGAATCGTTTGCGCCCAAAGTTGAAAATCCGGAAAGTGAAGCAGAAACCTCTCTCGAAAAGAGAAAAAGTGTCATAGAAAAATTAACAAATAAATTTCCCAAACTTAGGTCGCTCGTGTTGGCTTTTGTCACTACCACCGCGGCATTGTCCGCACCGGAATTGGCTCAGACAAATGAACCGGTGCAAGGAACAAAAATTGAGCAAAAAGCGTCTCGTCCCGAAGAAACCGCCGAGGCGGCTCTTGAAAAAATTAGCGACCAAAAATTCAAAGATGTAGTTCAAAAACTTAAAGATGAAATGGCTTTGATTGGCGTAAATGTTCCGACAAATTCTTTGTACAGCGAAGTTTCGGAAAGTATGAGTGTGAATAATGGAAACACTTTTAATGAAAATAAAATCGGCAATTTGCCAGAATCAGCCCAAAACGTCTTTATTAACTCAGAACATGTCAGCGGATATTCTTCTCAAGACAAACATAATGGCGATAATGGAACTGCTAATATGATGGACGGGATAAAGTCTGTGTTTTATGTTTCGCCGGTTGAGAAGGGATCAATTATTGAAGGCGGAAAAATTGAAATTAAAGGTTTCGGGCATACAAGAAGCGAGGCATTACAAAATGCTCTTGAAGATGGAGCAAAATTTTTGGAAGTGGAAATTGCTTCTAATACGACGCTCGATGATAAAATGGAAGATAGAGGCGACAAATCTTCCTTCGAAACCACTTTGACATCTACCATTAAGTCCGGCAGTAAGCATTTTGTAAAAGAATATAAAATTATTAATGATGAACAGCCAAAAGGTGAAAAATATTCTGACGGAGGACACAGAGTATACGGCTCGGGATTTTATGGAGACAATCAAGAACATAGAGTGACCATAGAAATCACCGGTGGTCAATTTACACCTGAAAAATAACCAAGACAATAATATGAATACACAAATAAAATTTAAAGTTCGTACAATGATTGCCAATAGCCGAGCGGACGAAGCTAGGAAGAATGTTTTGGAGTCATACATCAATACTTTAACCGAAAGAGATTTGGTAAAGTTAATCGCTGTTTTTGAAAAAGAGCCGAGAGCTGTTGCTCTTTATGCCGATTATGTTAAGACACTCAAGGAAGAATCTCAGCCAGTTTCACCGGAAAAATTGGAGGAAATTCTAACTCCTTTGTTGAGCAAGTTGTCTTAATTTGTTTTGGCAAAAAAATTTTCTCAAACCCGCCACCTGCCCGAAAACTTGGAGGGCAGAACACCGAAGAAAAAACGCCCTTTCCTTTTTCAAAAAGAATTCCCCCGCGCGCAAATCCGAAATGCAAGGAGCGTTTTTCTTCGGTGTCCGCCGAGTCCGCGAGGCGGTGGCGGGGCGGAATCCGAGCGTAGGATTAAGTTTCAAGCCACCACGCGCTCCGCGCGTGCGATTAGGAATTTTCACGAATTTTTGATAAAGTAAGTTCGAGCGGAATCGTAAAACCACTCCAAAAAAGTAGTGACGAAATAGCCACTCGTACCAACACGCAACCTGTGATAGAATCTGCAGATCATGACATTCTTGCGGATATCCCAGTTTCTGACATGGCCTATAGCTTATGTATACTTCCACTCTATATATCACTTACGTGTGAATGGTCGAGAGAATCTGAAAAAGGTGATAAGTCCGTTTATCATCATCGTCAATCATTTTAGTTTTGTCGATAGTTTCTTGTTCCGACTCATTCTAGGTTTCAGGACACCGCACTTGCCGCTCAGGTTTATGGCGGTAGAACATTTCAATTGGCGATGGCTCAATTTCCTATCAGAAATAGGTGTCATACCTTTTCTATACGGAATATTCGGTGTTTTTGTCGTCGTACCTGGACGAGGTTTAGAGAAGAATCTAGAACGAGCGAAAGAGATCATCGCACAAAAGGGCAATATCGTCATATATCCGGAAGGCAAGATAGTTGTCGATCATACTATCGCGCCATTCCGATCTGGATCGGCGGTACTAGCGATAGAAACAAACACGCCAGTTATTCCGGTGTCACTCCGTCTCGGAGCAAAAAGACTTTTTCGAAAAGAATTGGTAGTAAATATCGGCGAAGCGATCAATCTGCCGATAGGTGCGGAGGTGGATGCTACGGTCGCATTGTTCTATGATTCTATAATAGCGCTATATGGAAAGGAGTAGTCAGGATGATCTAATGTTGTAGGAGGAATAAGGCATGCATGTCATGCGCCGCAGATATTTTATGCTATAGCTATTATAATATGTTACTAAAGATCGAATCATTCGAAGATGAAAAATGATATGATGGATTGTTTAGCTTGACTTATCTACTTTACTTTGATAAAGTAGCTATATGAACTGGAAAAGTAAGGATAATACGAAGTTGATTCAGGGAATCCTGGCACTCGAAACTCGCAGTGAGGCCGAGAAGTTTTTGCGTGATCTGATGACTGAAAATGAGATCAAGGAATTTGCTAGTCGTCTTAAAGCCGCGGAAATGCTTACCGAAAAGGTGCCGTACACTACGATTGAAAGAGAAACTGGTTTAAGCTCAACCACGATCGCTCGTGTTGCAAAATGGCTGAACGGGAAGGAGGGAGGGTACAGAATGATTATCAGTAAACTTCAGCATCCTAACGTCACCAGCCTTACGTAAATTTTACGTAAGGCTGTTTTTCTTTTTGCCGAGTAGATATGCTTCGTCGCCAATCCGTTCACTATTTTGAGCAAAAAGAATGACGCTATCATCGAGAGATCTCACTTCCTCATCTCCATCAGTCCCTATTATCTGATCTCTCTCTATCGTTTCGAAGTCATCAAATGGTTTCGACAAAGTAAACTTTTCCGTTTTGGTCAAATATATATCATACATACAGATATATGATTGTTTTTTGGGTGTAAGATCGTTCGATATGTGTCCACGAGCCTTGAGAAAAGCGATGGCGGCGTCTTCCGCCACTTGCACCGATTGAGGATCATCAAGGTAACCGCATTCAATGCAAATGCCGATTTTACCAATACTATTCATATAATAGTCAGTCCCTCCGGGTTCAACTTTGTCGAAACCAGAGACGATAATGTCCACAGGCAAATATTTTGATATTTCATCCGCATTCGCTTCGCATATTATGAATGGTTTACTACCTGGAGTAGTGCTCGCATGTATGTCGAGAAGGGCGTCGGCTTGGTTGAGATATTTCTTTAGAAATTGAGCGCGTCCGTATTCATAACTTGTCTTTTCTTTGTTTGACAACATTTCCTCACTTTTGAACATCCTATTTAGGTTTGTCTCAGTAAAACGCTGGTTTGTCTCTATAGCGTGCGGATTTCCATAACCGAACAGAACACGCCCTTTTTCGATCTGTAGGCTAGAAAGAATCTTCCGTAAAGCTTCTACTCCACACGTTTCATTCCCGTGGACACCCGCAAGAATGATGCTCGTAGGCCCGTTTTCGATTCCAATTAGTTCTGTGATGTTTTCGAACATAATATCACTTTAGCAAAGTAAAGTGGTTTGGTCAAATGAATGATCTTGTAACGACTTATGCCGTATTCATTATTTATCCCTAGGTCCACGATTTAGCTTTTTGATGCGATCCTCTAATTCCCGTAATGGCGCGATGCCATATTGCTTTCTTTCCGTATCGGTAGTCTGTGGATCGACAGGCGACAATGCCCAGGCGCTCCCTGCATCTTTTTTCCAGGACTGGGTGCCAAATTTTTGTTTTTTACCCCTCTTGAGAAGCAACCTATCTAAACATGTTGCATAGAAGGCTAGAGCTTTCTCATGTCCGAGCTCGTGACTGATCTTGGAGAATCTAACAGCTTTGACTGAGTCTAGAATACTTCCGCCATGCTGGAATATCATAGCTGCATGATAGTAATCTTCTGCTGATACGAGCTTACCTGTACGAATGAGGCCTTGAACGATCTTCCTTCTTTCCTTATCATTTTTCGTAAGCAACGTCGCATCATTCCGTATCGTCGGATCATGACGATCTTTCTGATCGCTATCGAATATTCTTAGTAGCTCCTTATTATTCATGAGTTGATTCTATCATAAAAAAGCCGTGCAGAGATATCGGCCGCTTTGTCATCGCCTCAATCCACGCCCACTTTTAAAACATTGACAACCACAATAAAGTTGCTACACTTATTATATTGAAATACCCTTTTGTATGGGGCAGAAAGTCAGAAAGTCGGCTCTACTGCTGGACACATCGCGCAAGCGTCGTGTCACGATGGAGGAGAAGTTCGCCCTCCCTGTCCCATACAGTAGGGTATTTTTGTAGGTACGATTTGTTTTTCGTCGGGAAGAACGTTATGCATTTCAGGCATAGATAGCCTGATTCTCGTATACATAATTGTACGGGGCAAGAAATGAATTTATTTAAGTTTGATTCGGATCTCTTTACGAAGATAAAATCACCTTTTTTATCTGAATCTCTCAGAACATAATCTGGATCGTCTATTATATTCTTGATAGCACCAATGTATTGTTTAGTGAATGATGGCCGGCGGTCATAAGCATGTTTGATGCTTATTGTTGATATGTATGTTCTGGGGTTCAAAAAATGGGTATACTTTTTCAAAGCATAATGAATGTTTGGTGAAATTGAACATAGAAATACATCTCTGACGGGTACGTTGCTTTTAGGGTCAGTTTTATCAATAATATCGTCAAATATTGTTTGGATGTCCATGAGGATGATATTTTATCACAGGCAAATAAATATTTGCCTGTCATGTCCACTCATCTAACGGTCCCAACCCTCACCCTCACCCTCACCCTCGCTCCTTTTCCCTCTCCCTCCGACTCGATCTCTAGTGTACCGTGATGTGCTCGAACAACTGCGCGTGCCACGGATAATCCTATACCCATGCCGATAGGGTTAGCGGTCTGTGCGCTTTTGCTGCGGAAGAAGTGTCTGGCGAATAACTTTTCCATATCTTCACTCGTCATCCCGACGCCAGTATTCTCTATCGTTAGTTCGAATGTGTTGGCACTACTACCATCACCATTCGTAGAATCATGCTGATCTGGGACGTGACTCTGGATCGCTTTCGTAATTCTAGTCTGCATGCTGATCTTGCCACCATCTACGTTGTACTTCACCGCATTCTCTAGAATGATGAGGAGAACTTCACGCATCTTGCTCGCATCGATCTGTAAGTCTGGCCAATTGGCAGTGTCATGCGGGTACACAACTTTGAGATGCATTTTTTCTATATCTATCTTCAATTCGCCGAGCACATCTGTGACGAGCGGCAGGAGATTGTGTGTGCCCACATCCAATATCTGCGAACCAACCTTCAGGGTGGAAATATTCAGGAAATCATCGACGATCTTACCAAGTCTAGATGCAGCACGATCGGTTTCTCGTAGAACCTTCGCTAGCTCCATACTTATCTTGCCATTTTCTCCAGAGATCGTAGAACTGAGGTCATTCTTTATCCTATTCACTGGCGCACGAAGGTGGTGTTGGGTGATCATGATGAATTGGTCCTTGGTTTCATTGAGTTTCTCAAGTTCGCGGCGTGCGTGCTTCTCGAGCTCGAATGCACTGCGAATCTCCGCGGTCTGTTCAGCGACTTTGAAGGAGAGGGTGTCATTCAATATTTTGAGCAGCTCAGTCTGTTTCGCTTCTCGTAAGACGGTACGGATCAAGTACGTCGCCAATATGAGAAATATCGAAAATGCCATGATATTTACCCACGGTCCCCACGATAGATTGATAAATATGTTGATAAAAAAGATAGCTGTCATACCTATCGCCAACACTTCGGCAACGACTGCGCGAACATTCATTTGTTGGTATTTGAAAATGGAGTAGGCAATTATTGGAATCCAAATAAGCTCTGTTACAGGACCAAGCCAGTCGAGATAAAAGTATCCAAATTGAGGCAATATAATGCATAACATACCCGGTGGAATTATTCCGACGATAATGACCCATAACATAAATTTTAACTGTTTTTTTGTGATGGCAACTTTTGTGGACAGAAATTTTGAATATAAGACTCCAATACCATATATAAAGCAGCCAAAGAAATAGAATTCGTAAATGAAGAATAGTGGTCCGAATGTCCATGTCCAACCAGATGGAGAGCTTGTGGCCACCGGTTCAAAAACAATATTGTCGCTACAAAAAATTAGATAACATAGGACAATGGTGAAAATAAGCAAATATAATTTGGTTCTAGTATTTATTTTAACATCGGTTGGGAAGGCTATAAAAAAGTTCAAAAAGGTAGTTGATATAACGATGCCTAGAAAATACACAATACGAAGTAGATAATCACTTAAAATATAATTTGGTGCAGAGATGAAGAATCCCATTGCAGTTACCCATAGTGTGACCCAAAATATACTAAAGGCGAAGGCTCGCGAAGATCGGTTTATGCTGCCAATATATATTACTAGTCCAAGACTTCCTATGAGTATTGCTACTAACCAAATAATAGTAGGATATATAGAATTTGTCATGCAATAAAATGATAGCATAAAGATATTAAGCACGTATATTTAGTGCATAGGAGATGTTATACTTCAACAATAGATTTCATTAAATAAATAATATGGCTGATTTCGCATTTATTGTGCATTCGCGTAACCGGACGGATTTACCTCGCAAGTTTCCGTGGCTTAGACATGTGCCGATAAAATTTTTCGATTATATCACCTTACATCTCCCTCCCTTTGTAGTATCGAAAATATCCGGCCTGGTATCACGTGAAGGCAAGTTGCTGACGGGTGTTGTTATCGGCATTCCAATGACGGCACATCAATTGCTAGAACATAGAGAAAAAGCACTTCGTAGAATTATTCAGGCTGTTAAGAAAGCAAAATCGAGGGGTGCGAAATATATCGGCCTTGGCGCCATGACGGCATCGCTTTCAAAGGGAGGGAAAGATGTTATAGAGCAGGTGAATGGTGTATGCGTTACTACTGGCAGAACATTCACAATAATAAATATTACGAATTATATCGAATATTGTCTTGAGAGATTTAATCTTGATCGGAACACTGTCAGGATCGGCATAGTTGGAGCAGCTGGAGGTATTGGTTCGGGAGTAGCGATATCGCTTGCACGAAAGAATTATCGTAATTTATTATTAATTGATTTAGAACGCAAACTATCCAATCTGAAGCAGCATATAACTGTATTAGAAAATCACTCGAAATCACTGCATGTCGATTTGTCTCATAAAGTCGGAGATGTTATATCCTGCGATATTGTTGTAACGGCTACAAGTTCTCCTGAGATTGTAATTAGGTCAGAAGATATTAAAGTGGGCACTATTATTGTAAATGATGCCCAGCCGTCTGATATTTCGCCAGAAATTTTGAGAAATCGACCTGACGTTCTTATAATCGAGGGCGGAGTCCTTCATGCTGAAAATATTAATTCACATTTTAATTTTGGCTTAGTACACAAAAATGATGTGTTCAGTTGTTTGGCTGAAACATTATTGTTGTCGTATGTAGGTTCCGATAAACACTATTCTATCGATGGTTTTGATCCCGATCTTTATTCAATGTTAGAAGGTGTTGCAGCACAGTTACGATTTTCACCTTGCATGCAAAATGATTTGGGGATCATTGATGAAAATCGTCTGCAGGACTTTGCAAGAATTATATCATCTAGGTAATTTATTTATATATTATGGATATCATAACAATAGTACTAGTAATCGCCACCTGTACCATTCTTGGGCTTGGTGTTGCTGTAGTTCTTAATAGTAAGGAAAAATTGAATCAACTGTATTTTCTTAATATTATGACAATTTTGGGTTGGGCGGTGACAATGATGTACTATCGATTAGCATCTGAAGAATCTATTGTATTATGGGCTAGGCTTTTATATGTTGCAGCAAGCCTAGTTGCGAGTAATTTTCTATATTTCACCTATGTTTTTCCAAAATATAGAGAAGTTTCTCTTAAGACTAAAATTTTCATATTAGCACCCAATCTAGTACTAATAGGTCTCTGTTTAGTGGGTAATACTATTATTACAGGCGCTGAAGTGAATCCTGTCGGTGAAAATATTATTAATTGGGGAATATTGTACCCAGTTTATGTAATTTATATTCTGATTTATTTTAATCTTGCATTTTACCGACTCATACGGAAACGTGCGGCATCAGTTGATGTAATGGAAAAAATGCAATTGACTTTCGTATTGCTTGGTTACATGTCTTCAGGATTCATATCTTTTACGACCAATCTTATTTTACCGTCGTTTGGGATTTTCATTCTAAATTGGGTCGGGCAAGTATCTACTGTTCTGATGGCGATATCAGCCACATACGCGATTATAAGACATAGGCTGTTTAATGCACAAGTGATTGCTACGGAATTGTTAACATTTTTGATTTGGGTAATAATTCTTGTCCGTTTATTAGTTTCAGAATCATCGACCGATCTGTTTGTTAATGGTGTCACGTTTCTTTTGGTGTTCGTTGTTGGAATATTGCTTATTCGTAGTGTGGTCAAAGAAATCTCCCAACGCGAACGCATCGAACTTCTCGCAGCAGACTTGCAGGCCGCGAACGACAATCAGGTCAACCTCATTCACGTCATGAATCATCAGATCAAGGGCAAACTCGGAGATGCCAGGGCGGCTTTTGCGGAATTGCTCACGGATGATTATGGTACTGTGCCAGAAGAGGCCAAGGTGATCATCAGACAAGGCTTGGAACAGACCGTCATGGGTGTTGACTATGTCCAGGGAATATTGAAGGGTATGTCTGCTAGTAACGGTTCACTACCTTATGACATGAAGGATGTCGATCTCAAGGCTCTGGTAAAGAAAGTAACAGACAAACTCGCACCGAAAGCCGCAGAAAAGAAACTCGCCTTCGAGGTAAATCTAGCAGAGGGTGATTTTGCGATGACCGGAGATACCGTTCAGCTCAGTGAAGCGGTGAGCAATATGATCAGTAATTCTATCTCGTATACACCGTCTGGCAGTATCCACGTCTGGCTGACCAAGAAAGGGAACAAAGCTCTACTAGCTATTCAGGACACCGGTATCGGTATTTCAGCTGCAGACAAGACGAAACTATTCAAGAGCGGCGGTCGTGGCAAGGATTCTATCAAAGTCAATGTGAACAGTACTGGTTATGGTCTCTCATTCGTGAAGGGAGTCGTCGAGGCACATCATGGCCGTGTCTGGGCGGAATCCGATGGTCAAGGAAAAGGCGCGAGTTTCTATGTGGAATTGGGGGTGAAGGGGTAGGAGGTATTCAAACTTTCTTATCCACACCTAGACCTTTCGCATAATACTTGATTATGCGCTAAAATTAGGTGGTAATAATCACTTAATTCTCTTTTTAATTTACATTTTACATGAAAAAATACATCATCATTTTCGCAGTTCTCGTCATTTCTCTCGGTAGTGCCAGGGTGGCACATGGAGTAACACAGAACACGCCTGTACCACTGTCGGGGTGGGGATGGTCATCGACGACAGGATGGGTGAGCTTTAGCTCGAAGGATAACTATACCGGTACAAATGGTATTGGTACTAGTTCAATAGCATACGGTGTGACTATCGCAACGTCATCAGTGATAAATTCTGGAGTGACGGGCAGGTTTGCTGGATATGCATGGTCTTCGAATATTGGCTGGATATCATTCAATTATGCCGATGTGATTGCCTGTGGAGCCACCGAACCCTCCAGTGTTGACCTCATAAGTGGGGCAGTGATCGGCTGGGCACGTGTAATGTCTGAAAAGGATAGAAGTGATGGTTGGGATGGATGTATCAGCCTCTCTGGTACGAATTTTGCATCACCCGTCATTGGACAGATAATTGTTGTGGATTCGCTAGATGTCAATCATTTTGTCGGAAAAGGTGGAGTTACTCTCGATGTGAACACGTCAAAATTCAAAGGTTTCTCTTGGAGTGGAGTACTGCCGGATCCAGCTTCTGGAATCAATGCTGGGGTATTGGGATGGTTATCGTTCGATAATGATGTAAAGATCTGTTTTACGAAAATTCTCTGCCCTGATGCGGTGGTGTCGCAGCCTAAGTTTACGCTGCGTGTACAAGTGTCTGGAGCTGGTACAGGAAAAGTAACAGTGAAGGATAACGCGCAGACACCAATAGGTGCGTGTGACTATACTACACCTATTACGTCTGGAGGTTATACGGAATGTCAAATTCTTAATATTACAACTGGTACCGTACTAACGCTGAGTGCGACTGCATATAGTGGTTCTCAGTTTGGTAATTGGACCGGAGCATGTACGGAAACTATATGTACTGTGACAATGACTGGGAATAACACTGTTAAGGCGAATTTCACGGTTGCTGCTGCATCCACATATACTTTGACGGTTGATAAGATTGGAAAAGGGTCTGGGAGTGTTGCGGTGATGAATGGTACAACTTCAATAAGTCCTGATAATAGTTGTCTCAGTAATACATGCACCTATTCAAATATTTCAAAGGACGCTCAACTAACCTTAACTCCGACTGCTAGTAATGGTTCAATGTTTAGTGCTTGGAGTGGCTGCGACGTGAATACTGCGTGTAATGTGACAATGAGTAATGATAAGACTGTAACGGCGAAGTTTGCACTTACTGGTACTGTAAGACTGCATATAGGTACTGATAATAGCAAAGTCTCTACTCGTGTTGGTCTAAATAAACCAGTTACTCTCAATTATACGTGGACTCCGATTGCGTGGAGTTGTAATGGTGTAAAAGTGTCAGGTCCGACTAGTCCTGGTTGGCCGGATAATTTTGATTCAGGCTTTATTGGAATTGCGGACGATCCAGACGGCAGTTCTTATGTCTTTAACGGTACTAAGGTTGGAACCTATACGATGCTGCTTAGATGTGTGGATCCGGACAATACAACAAATATTGCGAGCAGTAACAGTATCGCTATAACCGTCACCTCCTCCACTGCAACGGAATTCTAAACTACGAGAAAAGGGTGTTGAAATAAGAATAAAAGGTGCCAGCGTCTCATAGAGATGCTGGCATCGTTGTTTACACGCACGACTAGTAGGGAATCGTGGCCCTCGGAGCGCTACGAAAGAAGCAGTTTCCGTTCGTCGTCACGGGGAAGGAGAATGTCAGTGGGAAGTCTCCATCTACAGGAGACATGTGCTTGATGAGGCCATCATTGATCCATTTTTTCATATCCGTCGACCTCTCGATCAGATATCCTCGACCAGACGGTCCACCTCTCAGGGTGAGATTGAAGTTGCTGCCAGACTTCTCCATGCTGAGACTTGTCAGTGGCTCAGCTAGTAGCATACCATTACCATCTATCATCATGAACTTGCTGTTCACGAGTAGGCTGAGTGTCATCCAGTACTTACCACCCGTACTAGAATCCATAATTACTGCTGTTGGTAGAACGAGTCCACCATCGGAAGCGATCGGATCCGTCGAAGCGTCCAGTCTACGGTCATTGACTCTGAACGCATTTGTATCTCCTGGGTAGCCAGCCTCTAGCCGTGCCCAACGTAGTCCTGGTAAGTAGAATGTCATCTTGCTGTTGATCTTCATGGAGAACCACGAGAAGTCGGGGACGGTGTAGTTGGTGCCACTCTTGTCTAGTTTAACTTGAATGAAGCCATTCTCGAAAAGTGTGCAATCGATAATCCCGTCCATTCTCACGGATTGAAATAAAAACTGAACATTCTTATCAAGGTCCAAGAAAGGATAAGAATTGGTAATCAGTACGAGCATGCAATTCGTAAACAAGACTCCAGCAATTCGCTGGTCCAGGTCATATTTATTTGTTGGAGCCCTATATACTACTCCACCCCAGGTGCCAGCGAATTGGTCGTTTGTATCTCTGGCCCATGCCCAAGCTATTGTCTGCTTGATCTGCGACAACGCATACTTCGTAACTTTTTCCTCCGAACCGATCGAAAGGATCTCTTGGGGTGGGATGACTTGAGTCAATGCTCTAGACTGAGCACCGACCATGGGACTACTGAGACTGACGGTGATCGTAAAGATCGCCAAGATTCTCGTGTACATATCTTTGTTCATGTACTACCTTTCTCTGTTGTGCCGAGGGTTGAGTTCGGCGGGTTATTTAGGAAACTGATTTCTTTCGCATCGTTGTCAACGAGCGATCAATCTGGTTATATAGTATACCCAAAAGTATATATTTGTCAAGGGCATGGCTGGAAACGTATATACAGATTGATACCATGGCAAATGCGCTTGCAATATTGCCACGGGTGTGCTTTAATACTGGATGTGGATAAAGATCAGAAAAGTAAAACCATCGCATTCTTCGCTGAGGTATTCGGTATCGGAGGAGTGATCATGATCGTCATCCTTATCGTCCTATTAAAATTATTGGAGCTACTCGGCATCATCAAAATACTCATATGAAAACCTTTTATCATATTATCGTCGCTATACTCTGGTTCGCCTCTGCGGTCATCATCTTGCCGTGTGTTTTCGTCGCAGGAACGATCTATCCGAAGTGGGTAGATCTGGGTGAAAAGATCTAATGAATAAATATGCACGGTATTATGCTGCGATCAGATATCTCGAGAGTCTCGGGAATATCAACACAGGATATCAGAAGATAGATCTGAAATCTCATGCAAGTCCGGAGATGTTCCTGGAACGCATGCAAGATTTTCTGGATTCTCTCGGTAATCCAGAAAAAGGATTTAAATACGTTCATATAACTGGTACTGCTGGTAAGGGGAGTGTGGCATCTGCTGTGCATGGTGTATTGACTAAGGCCAAGAAACGAGCCGGGTTGTTCACTTCACCTTTCACAGTTAGCACTATTGAAAAGATTCAGTTCGATGACAAATACATCGATCCGCTGATTTTTGCTGATATTACAGAGGATATGAAGCCTATGATCGACAAGATGATCTTGAATGGTAGACATGGCTGCCCGTAATATTTTGAAATGATACTAGCGATCGCTCTCATATATTTCAAACGGGAAAAATGTCAGTATGTCGTACTCGAAGTAGGGCTGGGTGGTCGGTTTGACGCTACGAATGTGATAAAGAAGCCTCTAATAACAGCTATTACAAATATTGGCTTGGATCACACAAATATCTTGGGCCCAAGGCGAGTAGATATAGCAGTAGACAAGGCGGGAATCATCAAGAAGGGGTGTCAGTTTATAACAACTGAAGAGGATCGCGAGATCCTGAGAATATTTCAGGAGACATGTAGAGAAGTTGGTGCCAAGTACCATCCAATAAATGTCAGCGGCTTGGAATATATGGAGAAAAACTTATCGCTGGCCGGTCATATATGTAATAGTTTAGGAATTATTGATTCTCCAGAAAAGATCGATCGACCTCAACCGTTGCCTGCACGTTTCGAAATAATGGAGAGAAGGCCGCTAGTAGTGATAGATGGTGCTCATAATCCATCAAAATTCGAGAGTACTTTGTTAAACTTGAAACTATTGAAATACGACCAATTATCTCTAGTCATCGCCATTTCAGCTGATAAGGATTGGAGGACTATGATCAAGATGGTATCACCTATGGCGCGAAGAATATGCGTTACCCGTTTCTCTGTACCCGGAAGACAATCAGTTGACCCAAAGTTACTTTTCAAACACGTTCAGAAGCATGCAGATCCTCGATGTAAAGTATCTATGCATTCTGACCCAGTGATAGCATATCGATCGGCCAGAAAGGGGTTACGTCGCGCAGATGCCTTGTTAATTGTGGGCTCATTCTATCTAGCAGGTGACATCCGTGCCCTATATTGTCCCGAAAGTCAGATATTGCAAAATAGATCGTCTTTCTAGAAATATAATATTATGAATATGTAGTTAGATCTCCTTTGGCGCGTAACCCTCCGCCGCTCTAGCGAGTATCCAGTCGAGCTGTTCTAGTGAGAGCAGTCCTTCGTGTGCGCCGATGAATTGGGCGACAGACATAGCGTTCACTGGTGCGGCAACGAGTGCCTCGAGAGGTGAGCGGCCTATCGAGAGCATGGAGATGAATGTCGAAGCAAAGGCGTCACCACAACCAGTTCTCTCGAAAGCCTTGCGGTGGTCAGGGAATATCGGCATATGATAGTAGTGTTCACCGTCGAACATATACGAACCCTTGGTCCCATCTGTGATGAGGACTATTTTGGAGCCGTGGTCGGCGATGCCGCGGAGGAGTTTTTTTGGGTCATTCTCATGTATGCGGAGAATATTCTGAGCTTCTTCTAGATTTAGCACTAAAACTTCTGTACGCTTCAAGATCTCATCTAGATCATCTATACCTCGACCTATCTGGAATGTTCCAGGCTGGAAAGCTAGCTTGACCGCTGGTCTAGCGTCGAGGTAGTCGGTCAGGACTTTTTCGTACAAATGTGAATGCGATGATAGCGAAGTGAGATATATCCACTTCGGTGCCGGCCCTTTCGTCGGATTCAGAGCGTCAAAGTTGTGATCATAGTCTACATGGTTCACCAATATGGTGCGGTCATCTTCATACCAGAGGACGTAGTTCAGATTCGTACCTTTGCCTGCGTGTTGTCTCACGTGAGAGGTGATGATCTTTTCTCTTTGTAATTTCCCCAGACATTCCTGGCCATTCTGGTCAGCTCCTAGATTGGAAATCAGACTGACGTTGAGACCGAGTCGTGCGGCAGAGATAGCGGCATTCGGTGCGCCACCGGCGGCATAGATCGTTTTTGAATATTCGTAGGGGATCTTCTCGCCGAATGGTAGGCTGATCTCGCATGCGGTGTGATCTATACGACAGTGGAGTCTGGCTTCATGAAGTTTCACGAAGGCGTCTACGGTCATATCTCCTATGGCTAGGATGTCGATCTGCTTGCGGAACATGGGTATATTTTAGCAGATCGGTGGGAAGTATGTAAGGAGAGGAGGGGAAAAGGAGGAAGTAAGGAGAGAAAGGTGCGTGAGGGATATGATCACTGGGTGATGTGACAAAACCGTGCCTTTTTTGATTTATGCTATAATTATCTCTATGAACCTCCGAGATTACATCACACAGGCGCAAAAAGATCACATAGCAGTCGGGCATTTCAATGCATCAACATTGGATGGTATCATAGCTATTGCTGATGCCGCCAAGGAACTCGGCGTCCCAGTCGTGGTCGGATTGTCTGAAGGTGAGAGAGACTATGTCGGGGTGAAGACCGCCGTTGCCATCATACAGAGCATTCGTGAGATGACTGGTCAGCCGATATTCCTGAATGCAGATCATACATATTCATTTGATAGGGTAAAGGAAGCGATCGATGCTGGATTTGACGCCGTCATATTTGACGGTGCGCAGCTACCATTCGAGGAGAATATAAAGATCACCAAGAAATGCGTGGAATATGCGCGAACTATGAATCATGATGTACTAGTAGAGGGCGAGCTCGGATTCATCGGAACATCATCGAAGATCCTCGATGCGATCCCGGAAGGTGCTGTGACCAGTGATGACCAGATGACCAAGCCAGCAGATGCTGAGAGATTCATTCGCGAAACTGGTGTGGATATGTTGGCGCCCGCGGTCGGCAATATTCACGGCATAGTTCGTGGAGGTCATCCAGCATTGCATACTGTTCGAGTTGGGGAGTTGAGTAGTGTTGTTACTGTACCACTCGTACTACATGGTGCATCAGGTAATACTGCAGATGATATCAGAAAAGCGATCAAGGCTGGTGTTGCTCTCGTCCATGTGAATACTGAGCTTCGTATAGCTTACCGAGGGGGATTGGTAAAGTCATTGTCTGAAAACCTCGAAGAATTGTCACCATACAAATATTTGAAGCCTGCGAAACAGGCGATGCAAAAGGTCGTCGAAGAAAAACTCAAGATTTTCGGAATGAGGTAAAGGGCATTACAATCCCATTGTGACGTTCTGTCCCCATCGAGGGCCTTTTATTCTGACAAGCGAAGATGTGTGAATATTTTTATATTCACAACATCTGAGTCGAAGTCAGAACAAACGAGTAAATACTCCGCAGCTTGCTGCGTAAAGAAGCAGAGCTTCCACTTAATACCTCGCCAGCTTGCTGCGAGGTAGTTTATTTCACAACGATATTCAGATGACACTCTGTCAAGTTGTTATATGTCAGCATATGATTATAATATGCTTACTTGAGGCCGATTATTAGTGTTATGTAATATACACATATGAAAAACATATCAAACATATCTAGCAAGATAAAACCTCTGTATGACAGAGTACTTATAAAAGAAGACACCGAAACGAAAGAGAAGAAGACATCTTCTGGCATCATCATTCCGATAACCGTCAATGAAGACAAAGGTAGCAAGAAAGGAGAAATAGTCGCCGTTGGCGACGGAAAGATAGAAGAAGGTAAACTTATAAAATTGAGCGTTGAGATCGGTGACGAAGTTTTGTTCCAATGGGGAGACAAGATAAGGATCGGTGATGATGAATACTATATCGTGAGAGAGAGTGAGATATTAGCTATTATTAAATAGGGTGGTCCGCCCTTTTTGGGAGAGTAGCTCTTCTCCTCAAACCCACAAGGGGAATCGGAGAAGACCTCTCCCCCAAGCGGGCGGAATTATCATTATTAACATTGATAAAAAATATGAGTAAAAAAATCCTATACAACGAAGAAGCTCGTAAGGCACTAAAGAGAGGTGTTGATGCTGTAGCCGATGCGGTAAAAATAACGATCGGACCGAGAGGCAGGAATGTCGTACTCGATAAAGGTTATGGATCACCAACCATCACGAATGACGGTGTGTCGATAGCTCGTGAGATCACTCTGAAAGATAAGTTCGAAAATATGGGCGCAGAGATCGTCAAAGAAGTCGCTTCCAAGACCAATGATGGCGCCGGTGATGGAACAACCACAGCCACTATCCTCATCCAAGCGATCGTCAGTGAAGGTATGAAACAGACAACGATGGGTGTAAATGCTATGGGAGTGAGATTTGGCATCGAGGCGGCCGCCCGAGATGTAGTCAAAGCTCTCCGTTCGATCGCCAAACCTATCAAGAGTGACGAAGAAATAATGCAGGTAGCGACTATCGCCGCAGAGTCTAGAGAATTGGGCACGATCATCGCCGAAACGATCAAGAAGGTTGGTAAGGATGGTGTGGTCACTGTCGAAGAGTCGCAGTCCACAGGACTAGAGTCAGAGATCGTCGAAGGTATCCAATTCGACAAGGGTTACATCTCTCCATATATGATCACCAACCCTGACCGCATGGAATCAGAATTCAAGGAACCAGCGATCTTGGTAACGGACAAGAAGATCTCTGGTATCAAGGAAGTATTACCACTCCTCGAGCAATTAGCACAAACAGGCAAGAAAGACTTGGTCATCATCGCCGAAGACGTTGATGGTGAGGCATTGTCTACATTCATCGTCAATAAATTGCGTGGTACATTCAATGTGCTCGCTATAAAAGCACCGAACTATGGAGATGCGAAGAAAGCTTCTCTCGAGGATATCGCCGTAACCGTGGGAGCTACTGTGATCTCCGAGGAAGTCGGCATCAAGTTTGAGAAAGCGAATATCTCGATGCTCGGTCACGCTCGCAAAGTGATCTCGACCAAAGATGGCACCATCATCGTCGGTGGCAAGGGCAAGAAGGCAGATATCGAAAAGAGAGCTGATCAGATCAGGAAACAAGCATCTCAGACTGATAACAAATACGACAGGGCGAAGCTAGAAGAGCGCGTTGCCAAGCTTTCTGGTGGCGTCGCAGTGATACGTGTTGGCGCGGCCACGGAAACGGAGATGAAATATCTAAAATTGAAGATCGAAGATGCTGTGAATGCTACCAAGGCGGCGATCGAAGAGGGCATAGTCGCCGGAGGTGGAGTAGCTCTAGTGCGCGCAGCGCATCTGGTCGGACAGCATATTCGTGAAGCGGCATCAAAGAATCAAAATCCATCAGCGAAGAATTCAAAGACGGAAAAGATGGCCGCAGATATGTCTCCAGTCTTGAGTAAGGAACACTTGCTGGGTTATGAGATCGTCCTCAAGGCTCTCGAGGCTCCGACCAAGCAGATCGCCATAAATGCTGGCAAGGAAGATGGTTCTGTTATCGTAGACAAGATCAAGAATGGTAGAGGCGCTATCGGTTATGACGCTCTACGCGATGAGATGGTCATAGATATGATCGCCGCCGGCATCGTTGATCCAGTAAAGGTCACTAGACTAGGTGTCGAGAATGCCTGTTCTGCTGCCGCTATCTTGCTAACTACAGAAGCTGCTGTCGCTGAGATTCCTGAAGAAAAGAAAGAGGGGAATCACGCAGGGGCTGGAATGGAGTATTAGTTGTAGGTTGCGCAAGTCCACGATGCGGGATTTCCAATTTCATGATATAGTATTCGGAGTCATAAAAGACCCATTATTAGTCGTAATTTATCATTATAATAGCCAATTCCCGCTATATCGGGAATGAATCATATGAAAAAATCAACAGTTACCATCATAGTTATTGTCATCATTATCATCGTCGGCATCATCGTATTCGGTCGTTCTGGAGGAGATTCGACTCCTGGACCTATCACAGACGTCGGTGCTCCAGTCGGATCTACTACACCATCTACTTCAGTCGCAGTGAGTGAGACAGTCAAGGTTTCTTCAAAGGTCTCCTCATATCAGAATGACGAGCTCGGTTTTTCAGTCAAGTATCCGAACACATGGGAGAAGTCAGAGACAGCTAATGGAGTAACATTCATCATGCCTATCGATCAATCACAAGTATCGACTATCGCCAAACTTCAGGCAGAGGTTTCTGTTACATCAGGTAAGTGTGCTTTCCCTCCTGTTACTACTATCCAGGATAGAGGAACTCTCGTAGTTGGCAGCAAGACATTGAATATGATCTCTATGACAAATACAGTACAAGGACGTAACTATGTTGACCGTATGTATTCTCTGCAGAATAACGATGTTTGTTACGTTTTCGCATTCTCATCGATCGCCCAGAGTCCTACAGTTAAGAACCTAACTGGATCGAACCTAACTCAGGCTCAGAATAACAACAGAGCTATGGTTACTACCGCTGATGTTGCCTTTACTGACATGGTCAAGACCTTCATGCTAGTTACAGGCCCACAAGGCAAAGATGAGGCTCAGGTTGTACCTATGAAGAAGTAATCGCGAGATTATCTACTTCTGATCGCGCGAAATCGTAATAGTTAATCAATACATATTATGAAAAAAACACTCACCATCATCATCCTAGCTGTCGTCGTCTTGGCAGTCCTCTATGGATTTACCACCTACAATAGTCTAGTTACATTGAATGTTGCCGCTGATGCGCAGTTGAAACAGATAGAGACGGAATATCAGAGGCGTTTTGATCTCATCCCCAATCTCGTCGAATCAGTCAAGGGTATCATGAAGCAAGAACAGGGTGTCTTTACCGCTATCGCCGATGCACGCACGAAGTATTCTGGTGCCGTCACAGCCAATGAAAAGGCTGCAGCTGCTACGCAGGTAGAAGGTGCTCTCGGTAGACTGCTCGTGATCACAGAAAACTATCCACAACTAAAGTCATCAGACACGGTAACTTCTCTCATGTCACAACTCGAAGGTTCGGAGAATCGCATCAGTGTCGCACGTATGAGGTTCAATCAATCCATCCAGTCATATGATCTCAAGATAAAGCGTTTCCCTAGTTCCATCATCGCCTCCATGTTCGGATTTGGCGAGAGACAATACTTCAATGCTGCTCCTGGGGCTGAGATTGTTCCTGCTGTGAAGCTCTAATGTTATATGGTGGTTGCTACGCAGAGCCGTAAACTTATGAGAAAATCTATCATAGTAGTATCTTTCCTCTTCCTTCCATTTACTACAATGGCGTACACAAGCCCTGGATCAACACAGGGCTATGTTAGTGATTTCGCCCGTGTGATGACGGTGAGTGATGTTACAACTATCAAGGAGCAGTTGAAGGCTTTCGAGGGTGCGACTGGTAATGAGATCGCTGTCGTCACTGTGCCATCTATAGGAAATGATGAGACGATCGAGACATACGCAGTACAACTTTTTACAGAGTGGGGCATCGGCAAGAAAGGTAAAGATAATGGAATTCTCATACTAGTCGCGACGGGTGATAGGCAGGTGCGTATAGAAGTCGGTTATGGACTGGAAGGGAATATCACAGATATCATTTCCAATAATATCATCAGGGATGTGATGATCCCTAGTTTCAAAACTGGAGATTATTCTACTGGTATCGCGAAGGCGGCCCTGGCAGTGACAGGTGTTATCAATGGTTCAGCTGACGCGAAGCAATATCTGACTACGGATGGCGCTACATCTAGAGGTAAAGGTTTACAGGTTGATTACTTTGCGCTCATGTTTATCGGCATCATGGCACTCAATATCCTGGCGAAGGTATTGGGAAAAACTCGGTCATGGTGGCTGGGTGGAGTGATCGGAGCTGTTGTAGGTGCGGTGATCGGTATGATCTGGGGGTTCGTATCTATAGGTATCATTGCAATAGTAGTTCTAACTATTGCCGGTCTCGTATTTGACTATTTCGTCTCCAAGAATCCTCCAGGCTCAGGGGATGATCATGATGGAGGCATATGGCCGATATTCTTCGGTGGTGGATCTGGCGGCAGTGGAGGTGGCGGCTTCGGCGGATTTGGTGGAGGGATGTCTGGAGGTGGCGGAGCGAGTGGGAGATGGTAGGTGGCTGCTAGTCGTTAGGGACTAGGGGCTAGGGTATAGGCAAGAGAGATAATCAATCAATCGGATTGGTATTCGGTAAATATACCTGCTATATTTGCATGGCAATGGAGGGTTCGCATAGTGGTCTAGTGCGCATCCCTGGAAAGGATGTATGTCCGAAAGGGCATCGAGAGTTCGAATCTCTCACCCTCCGCAATTTTTCGAAAAGGGTTTCCGAACCAAAAATATGGTCGGCACGAAGTGCCGTCTGTTCTGAATCCCCCCCAAAAAGTCCTGAATCCAAAAGGGTTCGCCACGCAGGGCGTGGCTCA
>Ga0194052_1000666_pt1 | contig 21127 bp, 19 predicted proteins | sample SepL226m_MetaG_FD_160117 | JGI IMG/M metagenome (GOLD analysis project Ga0194052, IMG submission 160117) | Anoxic zone freshwater microbial communities from boreal shield lake in IISD Experimental Lakes Area, Ontario, Canada - Sep2016-L227-6m | ecosystem: Environmental > Aquatic > Freshwater >...
TTAAAATATCAAACTCCCTCAAATATGTTTAAAAAATTTCTTTTTCAAGTGGCTAGTTTGACCCTTTAATGTACCAAATACTTTAAACTCTTATATAATTATATAAAATACGATGTCAAGAGATAATGAGAATAAATACGGCATATGACGCACATAAAAACGTTCGTCGGAAATTTGAGTGCCATTTTTATTTTACTCTTGTTGTAGAAGTTCAACAGACAACATTGTCCCAATCCTTTCTACACAAGCCCTGCCTTTTGGTTCTTTTTGAATGTCCAGAAAGAGATCCAGGAGTTGCGGTGAAATGCCTATTCACGAAATTTTATCTTTCTCCCACACAGGTTCTGGAGGAGTATGTGCATCATCAAGCAAGAGGAAGTGCCCTTCTTCATTTTCTAGGTTATTTTCTTTTTGGAGTGTGGCAATATCTGTATCATTAAGCTTGACATAAATATAGCCAAGTTCTCCATCGTAACTGAGTTGCATAGCAGGAGGATTATCTATAAAATCATTTCTAATAATTATGATTCTTTTGGGCCCGTTCTTTTTCTTGCCTTTCATTTTCTGCTAGAGAAGCAGCAACACATGATTCCAAATCAAGTCAACACTCATGAGTGATTTCGCCCAAATGATATATGGTTTCGCCCAAGAGACTGAGAAATTCTGGCCTCATTTGTTTGACATCATTAGTATCAGGAGATTCCTCTAGACGCTTAGAATAGTGGGTAAGAAAGCAAAGGATAGTTTCAATATTTTTGGTAAAACGATAGCGAAGTATTTGGGACTTGGGACGTACATGGGTTTCCCTAGGAAGCGATCGTCAAGTATCAGGAAGCAAGAATGGTTTCTCCTTAGCAAACAGAGAAACAAAGCGTTCTCGGGGTTCTCTTTCTTTCTCTATAACGTGTTTGAGATAAGCAGCATAACTGGACTCCAAAGGGAAATTAAATCCTTCTTGATTGCCAAGACAACAGAGCGTGATAAGGAGATCTCCCAGCTCACGCTGTACATCAGATTTTACTGCCTCTACTTCTTTTCGCATTTCGACTGATTTTTCTTTTCGTGAATTTTCCACAGATCCCTTGGTAAGCGGCTGAGTAGGATAATTTTCCAATCTTTCCAAAAGAAGGGTAGCGAGATCGAAATGCCACGCCTTACTCTCTATCTGGAGATACTCATCATATACTGCACAAGGAGAATCTCCTAAGAGTTCAGCCTTTTCTAGATGCGCCATGCCAATCTTGTAGGTCCCTTCTGTACAAGAAAATTCTCTTTTGCAATCATTGAGGCGTTTGATCATAGGGAATAATTCTGCACGTATTCTCATGAGTTCTGCAGAAATTTCACTAGTAAGAATCGGCTTCTCGGCGTTGTTTTGCATCGATTGTTTTACTTGCATTTGCATTGAGCTAAGACTTGGCATCTTTCAAATGATAAATGATAAATGATAAATTAGTGCTTATCCCTTATTTTTTACCGTCGACGAGATATGTTTCTTCTAGATAGGCAATGACTTTTTTTAGAATTGCATTGCCTTTCTCTATATCCTCAGAAGTGATCCTTCAAAGTGCCTTTTCTTCACCTTTCTCAGTTTCGTAATTAAATTCAAATTGGCGATTGCTTATTATATCCTCATCGAATAGAAGATAATTATCTATATCGGTCAAGATGGCACCACTTTCGGGGAGGAGTTTCTTCAAATTATTGTCTAACAATTCTAAACGAATCTTTGAGAATCGTCATATTCTACACTTAAAGATATAATAATTCGCAAAAACTTTATTATATTTGGATAGTAATGGATACGCAAATACACTGGCGGGCAAAAAGGGAATGGTCTCTATAGGCTCGTACAACATAAATTCTAGGCGTTTGATCAGTCAGGCAGTAGCAGTAGTATAATCCATCCCTTCAATCATCATTCTTTTGTGGGTCTCTTCAGGAATCATTTTCATTTTATATACCTCTTTCTTATCATCCAATATATACATATATTCACATTGTTCTCCATTCTCGTCTACTCACGCAAAGATCTCCATCCCATTTACGATAGCATCAAAAATTTCATTCTGCGTATCTCCTGGATGGAAACGGAATCATTCAATGTGATCAACTTTTCGTGTAAGCGGTTGTAGGGAATGCAAAATAAACATTGAGTAAGGTTATAAAATATCTGCCTGCACATCTTCTTCATAAATAGTTGTTTCGGAATAATCATGAGTTGCTTGAACTCTGTGTCAGGACATAGATGTCCGAGTTTTCCACAATCAATTTCAGTTATTTATTTTTAATCTTATTCTTTTATCATGAGGAATGGTTCATCTGGTATAAAGTAGCATATTAATACGCTGTTGTTCCTCTGTAATAAGGCTTTGGATCTGATCTAGATAAACATACATATATGATTGTTTTTCATCCAACATAAGTCTGCCAAGTCCTTCAAAAGCAATATCACTTTCAAAATTTAAAACTTTTCTTTTGTATTCTATATCATCGTTAGCTTGTAATAGACTTTTAAGGAGCTGACTATAATGAGTAATCATTTCTTCAATATTTGGCTGGTTTTCTTGTACATATTGTTTTCGTTCTTGTTCATCCTCTGTGACTATTGTACGACTTCCAATCGCTTTGGAAACGATATCCTTTTTATTCTCAGCAGTTGATTGTTTAATATATTCCGTGAATATAAAAAACAAAATATCATTTTCTCATTTTTTTTGACAATCGACATAGAGGATTTTTCCCTGTTTATCCAGCGCCTCCAAGAGCTCTTTTTGAGCGATATCTTGCATGCACTTAGATATAATAGAATTGAGTTTGACCAAATTATCTGGATCCCATTCTGTTTTTTGACGTATAGTGAGCCCATTTTCATCCCTAGGATATCTATATCAAGGACTCATCATCGTGCAATTCGGATCTTGCAGGTTTAAACCAATATATATTTCATTTCTTCTCATAGACAAAATAACAGTAACTAAAACCTATTCCTCCATATCATCTTTCACCTTACTGAGTAATTGCAATGCCTGAAGTGGAGTGATGGTATTTAAGTCAAATCATTGCAGGAATTGTTTAATTTTTTCAAATCTTGGATCGCCTGCGCTTGCAGGAAGTTCTGTATCAAAAAATCAAACATCCTTCTTTCATCATTCATTATTCATTATTCATTTTTCATTTTGCAAAGCGTGGAGATTGCGTTTCGCTTGTTCTAGAATACTCTTTGGAATACCTGCCAGCTTTGCAACATCGATTCCATAACTTTTATCTGCTCATCATCTAATTATTTTTTTCATAAAGATGACGTCTTTATCTGTTTCATAGACGCTGACGGAATAATTTTGTACGCCTGGTAATATATTTTCTAACTGAATGAGTTCATGATAATGCGTCGCAATCAGCGTCTTGGCTCACACATGGTTTACGATATATTCCAAGATTGCCTTCGTCAATGCGAGTCCATCATAGGTTGATGTACCACGACCCAGCTCATCGAAAATAATGAAACTCTTATTCGTCGCATTGTGCAAAATGTTTGCGACTTCGATCATTTCTGTCATAAAGGTAGATTGATTTTTTGCGATCACATCGCCACTTCACACGCGAGCAAATAGTGCATCGACGAGTCATAATTTCACTTCTTTCGCAGGCACAAAAAGTCCACAATGCGCCATCAGGACAATCAGGGCATTTTGCCTGAGATAGGTGGATTTTCCTCCCATATTTGGTCAGGTTATGATATGCAAAAATCATCAGACCTCATCTGAACTATCATCAGACATCCTCAACTCATTTGGAATAAATTGCTGATCTCTGGGTAAAAATTCTTCGATCACAGGATGTCTTCACTCGAGGATAGAAACTTGTTGATTATGGGTAAATTCAGGTTTGCTAAAATGTTTTTCCTTGGCAAGTAAGGCATGAGAACTATAGACGTCAAGCCAGGCAATCTTGTCCGCAAATGCGGTAAGTTCTCTATGGAGAGTAGAAATTTTTTCTTTCACTTCTTGTAAAAGACTAAATTCCATAGCAATGAGTTGCTCTTTTGCTCACAGAATTTTTTCCTGTATCTGATCTAAATAATCAGAAACATATCTCTGACCGCCTTTCAAAGTATTCCTACGGATGACAGTAAATTTTTTCATCTCATCACTCCTTGCCTGTCACATATCGGCTGAAAGTTTTTTTTCAAATCATTCAACGTCTTTATTGGTAATTTCAATGAAATATCCTTGGTTCATAACATATTTTAGTTTCACATTATGTATTCAGCTCATATCGCTCAATTCTTTTTGATACTGTAAGAGGAGCTCATCGCTATGATAGGCAATCTTTCTTAGTTCATCGATTTTTTCATCAAAACCATCGCGCACAAAATCAATATCTTGTCCAAATTCTTCGTCATTTTTGAGAACTTGCTCTAGATAATTATATATATGTTGGACAGCACTCATATCTTCATCTTGTAGTCATAGACGAGTAAGTTCTCTGAGCAATGAAGTATTTTCAAAAAATATTCTCAATGTCGCCCTCAGCCTAATAAACAACGCTGGCATAAGTTTTTTGTACAAAATCAGCGCCATTACTTTTGGTATATCAGAAACAGCGTGTAATGCCGCATGGATTTTATGGGTATCAATCGCAGTCATCTGTGGACGCAACATTTCATCGCTAGCATAATAGCTTATATGATCCAATCTTGTTGCTAACTGTTTACTATCATTGATAGGATTGGCAAGGAGATGACGTAAGAGTCTAGCCCCACCAGCAGTCTTGGTAGTATCCAAGATTCATAGGAGTGAATATTTTTCACTATTTTCATAACTTGAGCTAAAAATTTCCAAATTTTTTATCGTAACCTCATCTAGCAATACCAGGCCATCCTGCGAATGTAAACCAATCTTTGCAATGTTGGTCAGTTGAGCCTTTTGTGTATGAGAAATATAATGTAAGAGGAGACCGATCGCCTGCAATCTTCCTTCACCCAGTGCCCTTCCAAAACTTACCAAACTTTGTACTTTCATCATATGCAATAAAAAATTTTCCGTATCAAAAGGAATTTCATATACAGAAATCAAACACTTTATATAGTGCTGTAGAGGAGCAGAGACAAGATCTTTATCAGAAAAATCAATATCAAAAATAATTTCACTTGGATTGATAGTCAGAATAAACTTTTGCATCTGTGCAATGTCTGTGAAGCTCTTCGTCCAATATTCACCTAGTGAAAAATCTCATCGTGCAATATGATACGTATTGCCATCAGCATAAGGCTTAAAATAGACGCTGAGCATATAGGTATATCACTTTTTATGTTCTTGGAGAGAGGTCCCAGGAGTAATAATTTGTGTCACCTCTCTTTCTACAATTTTTCCAGGAACAGGATCAGTCGTTTGTTCAGCAATGGCCACTTTGTATCCATGGGCAACTAATTTAGGGATATATTTATCGACGCTATGGAAAGGAATCCCTGCCATCGGTACAGGATCTTCAGCATTTTTATTTTTACTCGTAAGAATCAAATCAAGGACCTTACTACAGATCTTCGCATCATCAAAAAAGGTCTCATAAAAGTCTCCAATACGAAAAAACAGAATACAGTCGGCGTATTGTTTTTTGACATCAAGATATTGTTGGATCGCAGGAGTAAAAGCCATTAAAGGGAATTATAAATTATAAATTATAGATTTTAAATTTGAAGGATCTTTGCTTGACCGTATTGTCATTCCGGTGTTATTTCCCGGCTAGCCGGGATGCGACCGGAATCTTATTGGCTACTAAATGTATTTTCCAACGCCTTACTTGTACTAAATATCAACAAAAAATCAACCAGAAATATAAATACAATTTTGTCAATTGTTTAGGAAGGAAAGGCTACGCTATAATTTGCAAAATTTACCCTTTCAGCTATAATCAAAGTGTATTTTGAGATATACGAGAACATTGGAAACATTTTAACTTTTGAACTTTTTAACCAGGCTATGACCGAACTCACCAAGACAATCTTAGAAATAACGGATCTGCAAGCTATGCAACCAGACTTTTCTGTTATCAAAATATTAGACAAAGAAAGCTGTGAAAATATTCAGACCATAGTTTTTGGTAAACATGAACATGCACTCAAATTACTTACGACAAATAATTTCCCTGAGCAACTCAATAAAGTAGTTCTTATGCTCAAGGACAAATGATATCCAACAGAATTATTTTATACTTCTGTGCAAGGATTTGAATATGCACTAGGACGATACGACCAATTACTCCAACAAGAGCAAAGACTCAACGAAGAGAAAAGAGCAGAAAAACAAGCGGTAGGAAAAGGAGCAATAGCCGTGATGCAGAAGTTATATGAAAAAAGAGACACGCTAGATCCAGGTGAATATATTATGCAAACCATTAGCCTTGCTTTCCAAGCAGGAGCATCAGATTTTCATTTTCAGTCAGAGGAGAGGGGAGTGATGGTAAGGATGAGAATTGATGGAGTATTGCAAGAAGTTTTGCAATTTGCTCATGAGGATTTTCGTAAATATCTCCAGAAGATAAAATTCATTTCAGGAGCAAAAATGAATATTGACTACATGCCAGAGGATGGAAGATTTGATTTTGAAGTAGAAACTTCTGAGGGGAAGAAAAAAAAGATTGATGCCAGAGTAAATTTTATGCCAGGCATCGAAGAGGAAAGTACTGTGATTAGATTTTTGGATGGAACAACAGGAATCAAAACTTTTGAAGAACTTGGATTCAAAGGAAAACCTTATGATATCCTCAAAAAACAATTAGAAAGAAATACAGGAATCATCGTCATCTCTGGACCAACAGGTTCAGGAAAAACAACGACGCTCTATGCAATTCTTCATACCCTCAATGATGGTACAGAAAAAATAATTACCCTGGAAGATCCTGTAGAATATGAGATGCCAGGTATCCAACAATCACAAATCAATTATGCTAAAGGATACACGTATGAGATTGGATTGAAATCTATCTTGAGGCACGATCCAGATATTATTTTAGTCTGAGAAACAAGAACATTAGAAACTGCAGATACAAGTATCACGGCATCATTGACAGGACATTTGGTCTTCACGACACTCCATACCAATAGCGCAATTGAAGCAATTGATAGATTGATCAACATCGGAGTAAAACCTTATATGCTTGCTCCAGCACTCAATCTTGTCGTGGGACAAAGACTGGTAAGAAAGGTCTGTCCTCATTGTGTAAGTAGCATAGAGCCTGATTATGCACAGGAAGCAGAAATCGCAGAGACCGTAAAAATGATAACAGATATTGATCCAAATATCGTCATTCCTTCTCATAAAAAAATCCCTAAAATTGTGGGATGTGATAAATGTAATGGAACCGGATATATCGGCAGAATTGTTTTAGTCGAAGTTTTTGAAGTGACTGATGAAGTAAAAAAAATGATCGTCGAAGGCAGAAGCTCTCTTGATATTTATGGCAAGGCAAGAGAGAATGGATTTTTTACCATGAAAGAAGATGGTATTATGAAAATGCTTGAAGGACTTACTACCTTAGATGAGATTAGAAGAGTTTTATAAAGCATAAAAAATAAAAAACCAATCATCGCCACTATCGTGGCATTTTTTTAAATTGATTTTTTGTTCATTTCTCGTATGGTAGAAAGGCAGGGATACTCAACACGGGCAGAATTCATTACGACTTTATGACTTTACAGACCTTATGCGCCTTACGACTATTTATATCGATGAAGCATGACGTTGACCACTTGCATGACCCGTGCATGTGGGACTTATTATGGTTCACGGAAAAGCTGACTTGTCTCCCTACAAAGATTCCAAAAAATGTTCTGAAAAGTTGAGGACTGTTTTGTTTGAAAAGATAAAAGCTGACTCACAGCTCACGTTTGCTGTCGGGATATCGACGGCTGCCTTCATAGACAAGCATGGACTCACCAAGGCCTTACAATCGGCAATTATTTCAGGACTAAAAAAACTTTGAGTGACAAAAAATTTTCAACTGATCATAGATGGAAACCATGATTTTGGATTGAGAAAAAAACTCCAATGTGATGTACAAACGATCATCAAATGAGACGATAAGGTCCCTGCGATTAGCGCTGCATCTATTGTTGCTAAGGTGACAAGAGATGTCTACATGAGTCTACAACATCGTAAATATCCTGTCTACGAATTTGCTACCCATAAATGATATGGAACAAAACTCCATTACGAAAAATTAGCTAGCTATGGTCCATCTCCACTCCATAGAAAAAGTTTCCTTCATCCTCCAATCATAAAGAAACGTATCAAAAAATAATTTCGCATTTTGATGGGAAATATGTATGATAGGATAAATTTATCTAGTACGTACATCACATGGCAAAAGATGTTTTCGACCAGCAGAGATCAGATGAATATCTACAAGAAAGGGAATATGTAGATGCTCTGGGAAATAGAGATCCAGAGCTTGTATGCTCTTCTTCATCGGAGAAAACCAATGATTGCATCGCAATTACAAGGGATGCTCTTTGTATGGATATCCAATATCAGACCATGCAAGGCATTTTCTAAAGATAATTTTTGTATAGAGAAAATAGCTATATAATGTGCATATTCCATTGCCTAGTTTTTTTTATTGCATTTCTTTCTCAAAAGACTACACCACTCTACATACAATTTAATATCCAACATTCGATATGTAACATTTAACCTTTAACATTTCCAGAACATGGTCCCTAAAAAAGTATTTTTTACCAAAGGTGTCGGCGTACACAAAGATCAGTTAGCAAGCTTCGAGTTGGCCTTGAGAGCCGCGTGAATAGAAAAATGCAACCTCGTGTATGTATCCAGCATTTTTCCTCCCTTATGTGAAATTATTAGCAAACAAGAAGGAGAAAATCTCCTCAAGGCAGGACAGGTAACATTCTGTGTAATGGCAAGAAATGAAACACAAGAACCAAATAGACTGATCTCAGCATCGATAGGACTTGCTGTTCCCGCAGAGAGTGAGCAGTATGGATATCTCTCCGAACATCATTCTTTCGGACAAACAGAAGAAGAATCTTGAGACTATGCAGAGGATCTCGCAGCTACCATGTTAGCTACAACACTTGGGATAGAATTCGATCCAGATATGCTTCGAGATGAAAGAAAACAAGAATATATCGCCAGTGGGAAAATCATCAAAACCAAACACACCTCTCAATCCGCTCAGGGACATAAAGATGGTTTACGAACTACCGTCATATCCGCAGCAGTCTTTATTATGGACTAAATATCCCAGCAGATAAAAAAGAAAAAATTTTAGATAACAAAAAATCTCGCGTAATTGCGAGATTTTTTTAAGGTCTACTATGTATTATATTGATATAATCTAGTTATATATGATATAATAATAAAGATCTTGTTTGAGTAGCGAACTACGCAGCCATATCCATATCGTCATCTGCTGCTGTTGATCCACCAACCTTTGTTACGTTCTTCGCTTCAGGACCTTTTCTTCCTTCTCCAAGTTCGTATTCAACTGCATCACCGTCGTTAATGTAACCATTAACATTTGTTCCGTGTACAAATACGTCTTTTCCACCTTCATCTGGAGTGATAAATCCGAAGTTGTTCTTTCTGTTGAAGAACTTTACAATTCAAGTTGCCATGTAGTAAATAGGGTAGTAAATAAAATGAACTGGTACGTGACCAGAGACAGAGAGTATACGGGAAAACTTTGAAAAAGCAAGGGATTTTTGCTTGAGAATCTTATTTCACTTCCTGTTGCAATTTCTCGCGATAAATATAGTTTCATAGTGTTTTATTCCTTTCGGAATGCTATGAAAGTTGTTTATCCAAAAAATATAAAAAAAGGATTATTTGCAGGGATGACCTTCACAATTGGACCACTTACGATTTCTATTATCCAGCTCTTTATCATGGCGGTGGGGATTGCTATTGCTCTGGCGGTATTCAATACCTTTGCGAAGGCAGGATCCAAGATTATAGGTGTTTTCTTAGCAGTCATTATTTTGATCATTTTTATTGTCATCGTATTTTTTAAAGTGTCAGAATTATGACTTATTCCCTTCCTTGCAAAGATGGTAAGAAATAGTTTTTTCGATACCAAGAAAAAATTTCAGGAAAATTATTATAAGGAAAGTCCATTGGATGTCTTGCTCCAAGAAACCAAAGCTAAAGAAGAAAAACAAATCATCGAGTATAAGAGTGGTAAGATCAACAAAGAAAAGATCGCAGATATAGAAAGGAGTGGCTTGATATAAACGTATTTATTCCCTGTGATATACATGATATTTGACCATACAGGAGCACGAGTGAGTGGAATAATTCTTGTAATTATGATATATTTGTGATACAAAAATTCACGTCCTAGCTTTATCGTTCCTAGGAAAACGTCTTCGGGAAAATATTTTTTGCCTCTGATTTTTCATCGGATGATGATCGTGAGTATCGTCGTTTTACCTCTTCATCTAGGATTTTTTTCTTCTCAAGAAGTCCAAATCAAGAAGCCACTTCCCGTCCAAATTATTTTAGACGTTTCTTTGTCGATGGCAGCATACGATGTTCAGCCAAGTAGATTTTCCGTTGCGAAAAATGCATTATCTCATATGTCTACCGTTTTACAATGATATGCAATGTCATTGATATCGTTTTCTGGAGTGCCCGTAGTGACTATTCCTTTTACCTATGATACACCTGCATTTACTCAGTCTATACATCAAACATCATTAGGAGATTTTCCTCCTGTGGAAGGATTTCTAGGCACAGCAATTGGCGATGCATTATTATTATGAATACAAAATATCCAAGCATTAGCACAAAGAGAACAAAGAAATATACAAAATACCAATAAACCATCAGGAGTGATTTTGCTTATTACCGATGGTGATGCCAATGAAGGCTATGATCCCAAAGATGTGCTTCCTCTTCTCCAAAAGCAACACATTCCGGTATTTGTTCTCGGTATTGGTACGGCAAAATATTTGATGGGATATGATCGTTTCCAGCAAGCCATTGTGAGCAATATCAATACTTCACTACTAGAAATGATAGCAAAACAGACCTGAGGAGCTTACCAAAGACTTACCACAGCACAAGACGGAGATCAATTCTTTCAGTCCCTAGAAAAGACAATTACCTCTTACGAGGAACTTTCTCTCACTCCACAGTATCGATACCTTCAGCCATATCTTTTGTGGATTTTAGAAATAGGGGTAGGAGGACGACTTATCACCAAACTCTATTTTCTCCTACAATATTTGAAAAAAAAAGAAAAAGGGATATAATTGAAGAAGGTTTTAGATAGAGAACGGTTACAAGTTGTCTCAAGTTGTTTCAAGTTGCCTCAAGTTGTATAATTGGAAACAACTTGTGGCAATTTGAGGCGCGAACGTAGTGAGCTTGGGACCATCTGTGACTAATACCCCAATACACCAACACTTTTATCCCATTTCATCCCATGATGAAGAAATTCTTGCTCTCTAGTTATATTATTATACTGGGAATACCATTTGTCTCTTGTTTTGCGCAAACCAATTCCTGGGGAAATTATGGAAGTGATCCTATGATGATACTAGATAAGGTAGTTCAAGAATCCAATAAGGACTATAAGATACAACAGACAGCACTGGATGGGGCAACAGATCAACAATGATCTTACCAAAGCCAATACAAAGTAGCTAATACGCTAGACCGATTGAAAAACAATATCTCTCCATACATCCAATGGGCGGTGTATATTGGATTATCTCTTGCTGGGATTCTTTTGATTTACAATGGATTCCTTATGGTGACCCATAGTATCCATGGCTCTGGAGATATCTCTAAGCTCAAAAAAAATATTATGTATATTATGATTGGAGTGATTTTACTTACGGGATTCTATTTTATTATAAGGCTGGTAGCATCTCTTATGTCCGCAATTTTTGGTGGAGCAAATGGAGGAATTATCTAATTACAAAAGATATTTATCTTATAAAAGACCTATATGTCACGAATAAAAAAAGTCTATCTCTGTCTCCTTGTGCTCACAATTGGTGGAATGACCTTTGCGGCCGTACCAACATTTGACGATAATTTTGCTAAATATCTTACTTCCACTACGCCTGATTCGCAGGGGAGAGTAGAGACCGTATTTTCACTCTGTATCGATAAAAACCTCTCCTTGATGGACAACGTAAAAAATCTTTTTTATCCGAGTACCGTAGCAAGTATCAATTCTCCTTGTGGAGGCCAACCCGGTGGACAGCTCTGGTGAGTAGTACAGACCTTGGGTATTACTATTTTATTTGTATTCTTGGTCCTTGCGGGAGTGAACTTTATCATGCAAGCAAAGAGTCCTGATGGTCCCAAAAAGGCCGCAACAAGTCTCTTTTATATGGGATATGGTGCGTTTTTGATTTTCGGAGTAATTCGAATCCTCTGAACCGTGCTCAACATCCCGAACGTCCAAGGCACAACACAGCTGGTAAACGCAGTACAGAACTGACTTTTTCTTCAGATTCTCTCCTTTTTCAAAGTCTTAGCTTTTTTCATCGCGATCATCATGATGGTCGTCTCAGGGATCAAAATGATGTCCTCTATGGATAAATCAGATAAGATAAAATCAGCCAGAACAGGGATTCTCAATATCATCATTGCCTTAGTCTTCATCAAACTTATCGATTATATCTTCTATATCGCTCAGGTGCCGACCTTCGCTGTCCAGGCAAAGCAGTTGATCATAAATATTGCAATAGTCCTAGGCTATCTTGCAGGAGCGGCATTTGTCGGAGCAATATTTTACGCAGGATTCCTCTTTATGACCGCATCAGGAAATGAAGACGCTATCAAGAAAGCAAAATGAGCCATCACCAACATCGTGATTGTATCAGTGGTCATCTTCCTATTCTTACTTATTATTTTCCAGATTTTCAATGAATTTGCATAGGAGTATAAAGTAGCAAGTATAAAGTAGAGGTTTTTTCTAAGTTATTGAGATTGACAAAACAAAATAAATAAGTATAAAAGGTAAAATATTTTTATCTGTATACAAGAATATGAAAAATAGATTAACATCACAAGAATTACAAGCAGTAGAGCTAGCATATTGTAATTATAAGCAGATGCTTAAGGAGACATTGCAAGATCATCCAGAAGCCTTGCAAGATTTGCAAGATATAACAAGCAATGCTTCTTTTTTCTTTGAGGTAAGATCCAGAATGAAAGATATCTTACGCAATCTTAGTCGTAAGGTATCGAAAAAAGAATATGAAGCAAAAAACAAGGCCTTACTGGAAATAGTAACCCAATGACAAGAAATAGAAAGTGAACTCTTGGGAGCACGCGAGGAACTTATTGCACTTTTGAAGCAAATTCCTGTGGAAAGCCTTTCTCCTGTCCAAAGAGCGCTAGAACCAACTAAAATAGCCTTGGAAAACAAAGAAAATGCAAGACGAGAACATCGTCATGCAAGACTCCTTGAGGAACTTCCTACTTCAAAGAAATTTTTAGAAAATATGCACTATATCAAAGCTGTTGTAGAAAAAGAAGGAGGAAAATTTTCCACGCATTGAGATTTGCTTGCTTTCCGGAAAGAAAAGGGAGGTGAGTTTTGGAGCGAAAAGAAGGGATATGACACCGTGAGACAATGGATAAAGACAAACGTTCCGCAAATAAAACAATGGCGTGTTGCAACAGGCTGAATACAGTCCTTTCTCAGAAATGAGGGAGATTACAGAGACTAATTTTTCCTTGACTTTAGACATCAAAATCACTATACCTAAAGTGCTCTGATGGGAGCGTTTTTTCTTGAATAAGAATGAAAAAATTAACTAACAGTTAATAACTAAAAACTAAAAATGAAGGAAAGGTACAACTAAACTATTAGTTCTTCACTCTTAGTTATTAGTTCAAGAAGCTCTCGTAGTTCAGTTGGATAGAACGACTCTCTCCTAAGGAGTAAACACAGGTTCGACTCCTGTCGGGGGTAAATCGAGTATAAAGTATAAAGTATTGAGTACTTATTACTTACGACTAGATTTAATATTATTCTTGTCAGCAATCGTTGTTGAGAATAATCTTAAATCTAAAATCTAAGATCTAAATTCTAAGATCTAAGATCATTTAAGAGTACAGACATGCTAAACGGTTTGGTATACTGTTGGCCTTGTTTGTTTTGTTTTTATTCTTTAATCCCCAATTTTATGCCAAAGAAAAAAGTCGCAGCAAAGACGGATTCGTTCCAAAGACACGACACAGACACAGGATCTACTGAAGTACAGATCGGATTGCTTTGTGAAGAAATCAAGATGCTTCAAGCACATCTTGTTGCTAATAAGGCAGATTACGATGCAAAGAGAAGTTTGCTTAAGAAAGTTGCAAGAAGAAGAGGTCTCTTGAAATATCTCAAGGGAAAGAAACTTGCTACCTACAATGCAGTATCTAAGTCTATCAATGTAAAAGTGTAATTGGTTATTAGTTATTGGTGATTCTTCAATATACCAATATACTACCACACGAATACACTCAAAATTTTTTTATTTTTTTAACGTTTTATTTATATGTCAGAAGAAAGATTAGACATAATCGTCCCTATCATTAGAGAAGGACAAAAAGTAAAGGGAATTGTCCTCAAGAGAATTGAAAATGGAGTATTAGTAGATTGTGCCGATGGAGCATTTACCGGAGTTATCCTTTCCAAAGAAGTGAAGGAATTGGAGAGATCTGGATATGATCTAGAAGCAGGAAGAGAAATCGAACTTGAAATCGTTAATACTAATATCAGACATGAAGATGGACATTACATCGTATCTATTACGAAGTTATTACAATACGATATCTGGAAATCTATTATCAAGAAATTCGAAGCAGATGATATCATTACGGTATGTCCTACAGAGGCAAATCTTGGAGGTTTACTTGTAGATATGCATGGTATCAAGGGATTTGTCCCATTGTCTCAATTGGCTCCTATTCATTACCCTAGAGTAGAGGATGGTGATCAAGAGATTATCTTCGAAAAATTATTAGAACTTATCGGAAAAGAACTTAGAGTAAGAATCATCAATATCGATGAAGAAGAAAAGAGAATCGTACTTTCTGAAAGAGAAGCGCTCAAGGAAGAAAGAGAAGCTATCTTGGCTGATCTTGAGGTTGGAAAGATCTACGAAGGAGTCGTTAGTGGATTGTCTTCTTACGGACTTTTCGTCACTATTGGGGGTACTGTCGAAGGATTGGTACATATCTCTGAGATTACTTACGGTCACGTAAATAATATTGAGAAACTTGGAAGAATTGGAGATAAGATGAAAGTAAAGGTTATTGGATTAGAAAATGGAAAAATCTCTCTTTCTAGTAAGAAATTGAAGGAAGATCCACGATCTGCATTACCAAGAGAATACAAAGTTGGAGATTTTATCGAAGGAGAAGTTATTAGATTTGTTCCTTATGGAGTCTTCGTCAGAGTATTTGATGATATCAATGGATTGGTTCACTTGAGTGAGCTTTCACAAAAATCTATCAATAATCCAAATGAAGTAGTTAAACTTGGACAAACAGTAAAGACAAAAATCATCCTTCTTGATCCTAAGAATAGAAAAATCGGATTGAGTATGAAAGGATTGCTTGAAGGAGACGAAGCCCCTGCTAAGGCATCTCCAGCTAAGAAGGTAGAAAGAGAAGAGAAACCAGCAGGAGAATACCAAGGAAAAGGTCTTGCTGATATCGCACATCTTTCTGCAGAAGAAATGGCAGAAAAAGCAAAGAAAATCTCTGAAAAATTAGAACAAAATACAGAAAAGACGGATGGAGTAGTCAAGAAAACTGCAGAAACCAAGAAGAAAGCAACTCCCAAAAAAGCTGAAGAAAACGAAGAAACAAAGACAGAAGAAAAAGAAGTAAAAAAGGCAGTCAAGAAAACAACAAAGAAATAATTTCATTTTCATAAAAAAGAAGTGCCGTAGACAGAAATGTCTGCGGTATTTTTTTATAGTTGACTTTTGGGTGTATATAGATATAAGTCTCTTTGTAAAAATAAAAAAGATATATAAATATAAATAAAAAAAACGAATATGAAAAATCAGAATTTCACTAAACAAGTGGCAAGAAAACTGCTGAATACAGAAATGGGTTCCCATACGCTTGCTAGAATATGGCGAGGATTAGAAATCCACTTTGTAAAAAAAATCTCAGCGCCCTTCACTATTACTGAGGTAAACAGAATCAGCACAGTAATGTTTAATCTAAAAACAATGGACGGTGACGTGTTTGATGAAACATACACCTACATTGTAGTGTATGACCGAGAAAATGGAGAAATTGTTTCTTTTTATAGATATATTCTATGTAAGGACGCTATATATACTCCGTTCGACGTCAGACTTTCTACAGCGAAATACTTCAATTTTTCGCAGGAATTTATTAAAAATGTTCTGCCAGTTACTATAGAATTAGGTAGATCTGTAGTTAACAAGACTGCTCAAAACCAAGAAAATGCACTTCAGGCCGTTTGGATTGGGCTTGGTGTACTAGTTTATGAATATTTCTTGCATCCAAACTCTATTAAAGTGGATTACTTCTTTGGGAAATTCAGTCTTAAATGGAGTCTCTACAGTGAGGCCAACAAAGATATGATTCTCTTTCTCTTTGACAAGCATTTCCCTCCTTTACGTGGCTTTGATCAACAACCATACATTACTCCTATGTATGAATTCAAAACAGATATTGATTTCTCCACTCCAGAATCAATGCTGACTTCAAAAAATTATAAGGAAGATCGAAAACTTTTGTTTTCTTATCTCAAAAGGATCGGTCTTGATGCACCAAAACTAGCCGATTCATATGCTAATATCGGCGGATTGAGCTCATATGGAGCTATCTCAAATGAAGAGTTAAACTCTTGGGAAAATGCAATTCTGACTAACATAGGAGAAATATCAAACTCCTATATTAATCGGTTTGTGGACGGATATTCTACCACGAATCCTGATTTATTTACTTAATCCCCCAAATCCGGCAACGGAACCTTCTTTATCTAAGGAGATCCGCTAGTCGGATTTTCCTTTATCTTTAAATTTCCACCACCTGCATCTGACCCTCAGGGTCCAAAAATTCAAGTCTAAATGCTTGGAGATGAAGGGGAATGCCTTCATCTTTTCCATATAAGTAATCTCCCAGAATGGGCAATCCATGATGAGCAAGATGATATCTGATCTGATGCGTTCTTCCCGTTAAGATTTCTATTTGAAAATCTACCGTTTCTCAATGATTTTGAAGAGAAAGAATTTTAGTTATTCCGAGTTTAGGACTGGTGTAGGGAACTTTTGCTAGGACATTTTCTTGGATAAAGAAAGGAAAATCTGTTATGCTTTCGAGGAAGAGCTTCCCTTCAGGGGTGACCTTGCTTGTTGCTTTATACATTTTTTTGAGAGGGACTGCCTCTTTTTCTTTTATGGTTTGAGATTCGCTTTTTTGTGAAAATAATTTTTTGAAATGAGCTAATCCACGTTCAGTCTTGGCAATAATCATGAGTCCATCCGTTTCTTTATCGAGTCTATGCAGGAGACCTGCTCTGATAAAATTGCCGATAGAGGGCAAGTCTTTGAAATTATGATAGAGAAATCCAACGACTGAGGGCTCTTGGAGTTCCCAGAGATTCCTCGGATGAGAGAGGACTCACTTAGGTTTATTCAATACCAAATAATCAGGCATATCTAAGATAATGGGCAAAGAAATATTAGGAGTTTCTTCCATAATTTCACTTCAGGTATATCTCGTAAGATCATCGATATGGATAAGGTCTCCTTCCTTCAATTTATGAGACTTTTTGATGGCTTTCCCTTGGAGAGTAATGCCACCTCTGGCGATGATATGATGAAAAAAGCTCCTGGTATAGGGAACTTGTTTACTTAGCCATGTATCAATTCTTTCACCTGGTCATGAGTAGCTTATCTCCATAATGCAGAAAAACAGATAAAGATACCCCATATCTATATGTTTTTACCAAAAAAGCAAGTCTTTGTGGGCTTTCCCCTCTTTTTTTTTGCAAAAGAGAAGAAAAGGAGTATACTTGATATAGTAGTTTTACTCTCTATACCCATACTATGACCGATACAGTATCCCTTACTCCTGCAGATCTAGGTGTGCCCGCAGTATCTCCAGCATCAGCACCACAAGCGCCTGTACAGGCACCTGTTGCACCCGTTCCAGCTCCTGAGTGAGCATTAGACAGAGGTATCAAAAGACTCACAAGATTTTTTGCAAAAATATTAGGACAACCAGATCCTATTACGGGAGAAGCAAATAAAGTAGTTTCATGAGGTGTTGCAGACAAAATCCGAAATGCAGCAAACACCGTAGTATCCAAAGCAGAAACGGTTGTTACTAAGACAACAGATGTTGCAAGTGCAGCAGTAGAAAAAGCAGGATCCGTAACAGGCGATCTTGTCCAAAAAAGTACTGAGGTAGTCAATCAAGTAAAACAAGAGGTCGCTGAAGTCAAACCTGCCGTAACAGAAACAACTCCTGTCACACCCGTAAATGCTCCAGCTCCTGAAGCAGAAGTTTCTACTCCAGAAGCACCAAAAGCCGCTTAATTGTCCATAGAGTTTCATAATAAAAAAGACTGCATTCCTTTATAGAGCGGTCTTTTTTTGTTTGAATGGGAATTGGTGTATTCGTGTACCCGCCTACCAGTTTACATACCGAAGGCATGCAGGCAGGTTGGTATATTGGTATATTTGGAAACCTCTTTCATCTAAGTTCTAAGTTCTAAGTTCTCCCATCTATATCCTATACAAATTTCCCTGCTTTCTTTCTATCGGAATCGGTAAGATAGATCTTTCTAAGTCTGATATTCTTTGGCGTAATCTCTACATATTCATCGGTGCTGATGTAAGCAAGTGAATCCTCAAGCGTCAAAGTAATAATCGGTGCAAGTCTCATCGCTTCATCGTTTCCACTTTCTCTGACATTGGTTTGTTGCTTATTCTTCGTGAGATTGACAACCATATCACCAGGTTTTGCGCTTTCGCCCACAATCATCCCTTCGTACATAGAAGAGCCAGGAAGGATAAAAATCTTTCCTCTTTCCTGAAGTTTCCAGATACTATATTTCATACATTTTCCATTTTCTTGACTAATCATAGATCCCGTAGTTCTCTTAGGAATATCACCTTTGTAGGGTGCATAATGAGAAAATGAATTGTACATAATCCCTTCTCACTTGGTCATCAAGACAAATTGTGATCTAAATCCGAGTAATCCTCTGGTGGGCACTTCGAATTCAAGCGTTGCAATCCCATTGAGGGTACTCATATTGGTCATTTGACCTTTTTTTTTAGCGACGATATCGATGACCATTCCTGCTGATTCTTCATCGACATTGATGATCACATGTTCGATAGGTTCTGTTCTCTGTCCTTTTTCTTCTTTGAAGATCACTTGCGGCGCTGAGACCTGGAGCTCAAAGCCTTCTCTTCTCATCGTCTCGATAAGTACAGACAAATGGAGTTCTCATCTCCCAGAGACAGCAAATCTATTTCCTCATTTCGTAAAGTCGATTTCTAGTCCTACATTAGTTTGTAATTCTTTTTGTAATCTTTCTTGGATATTTTTAGAGGTTACTAATTTTCCTTCTTTCCCTGCGAAAGGGGAGTCATTGACTAAGAAATCCATTGTCAATGTCGGTGCATCGACCTGGATGGGCGGAAAAGCTTCACAGCCTTCTACCCCAACCGTTTCTCCGACATAGATATTTGGGATACCAGCGATCGTGATGATGTCTCCGCACTGTGACTGTTGAGTCTCCACTCTAGAAAGTCCAAGCGTGGTAAAAATCCTGCTTATTTTTCCTTTCCTTTTATTCCCTTCATTATCAAAGACAACTACTTCTTGACCTTGTTTGACCGTACCTTCATATACTCTTCCGATACCCAGTCTTCCGATAAAGTCGTCGTAGCCAAGGTTCACAATTTGCATACGGAAGGGATGATCACTATAATCTGGCGCTGGAGTCACTTCCCTTTCGATAAGCTCAAACATCGGTGTAATATCTCATTTCTCTTTAGCTTCAGCGAAATCTTTGATATCATCAAAAGCATATCCCCCCTTGGCACTACAGTAGATGATAGGAAAATCTGCTTGTTCGTCCGTAGCTCCTAGTGCAAAGAAAAGATCGAAAAGCTGGTTGATAACTCGGCCTGGTCTTGCTGTTTCTTTGTCTATCTTGTTGATAACCACGATCGGTTTGATCCCAAGTTCCAAAGATTTTTTCAAAACGAACTTCGTCTGGGGCATCGGTCCTTCATAGGCATCGACCAGCAAAAGTACGCTATCGACCATTTTCAAAACTCTTTCTACCTCGCTTCCAAAGTCAGCATGGCCTGGGGTGTCGATAATATTGATCACATCGCCATGATAATTGATAGAAGTATTTTTGGAATAGATGGTGATTCATCTTTCTCTTTCTTGGTCATTATTATCCATGATGAGGTTTTGATCTTCTGCAAGTTTCATGGTCCCAGACTGGGTCAATAATTGATCTACAAGAGACGTCTTCCCATGATCAACATGGGCAATGATTGCGATATTTCTAATTGCCATTGGATTGTTTCACTGTGAATAAAAAAAACAAAACCTCTAAATACCTAAGGGTTTTGCAGAGAGAATAAGAGAATATAGTACGGTCACTATACGGAAATCCTAGTGACTTGCAAGGTATTGTGAGGGGAAATGCTCTCTGTGCAGGAGTGATTTATTTCTTTCAAGCTAGTGGTAATGATGAGAAGGTAGGGGAGGGTCGTATTATAGCGTATCAAGATAGTTTTGTAATAATTTGACGGTTTCATTGATAAGGTGTTTTTTTACTCGAGGTTTCTGTTTGGCATCAAGCACTTCTCACAAGTCTTTTAATAGAGTATTTTCCGTAAACTGCTTTGGCAGAACCTTAATCAGTTTTTGTAAAAATTTATTTAGAGACAATCAGGTTCTTTCTGTAATTAATGCCTCGTTGATAGGAAATTTTTCACGAAAGAAGAAGTAGACATCATAGAGATCTCTATTTACAAATCTTTCTGATAAAGCAACTAATTTGTTTGCAAAGATACAATCCGGAGTCATACAAGCAATAGCAATACTATCAATTTTTTGTAGTTTATACG
>Ga0194052_1000668_pt1 | contig 21081 bp, 17 predicted proteins | sample SepL226m_MetaG_FD_160117 | JGI IMG/M metagenome (GOLD analysis project Ga0194052, IMG submission 160117) | Anoxic zone freshwater microbial communities from boreal shield lake in IISD Experimental Lakes Area, Ontario, Canada - Sep2016-L227-6m | ecosystem: Environmental > Aquatic > Freshwater >...
TTGCGAACCACATTCCCGTCATTGCGAACCACAACCCCGTCATTGCGAACGAAGTGAAGCAATCCATGTCTTTCGGACTGCATGGACTGCCGCGCTGCGCTCGCAGTGACGAAACCACGGCGCTTGGTCCCTGCGCAGTTTCGACCACCTGTAACAGGGAGGGCTCGCACGGGAGCGCGACTAGCGGGGCGTTACCAGCGACGGTCCCGAGTCCTGCAGCGGACCCAGCGGGTTGGTCTGCACTTCGGTTTCGTTAACCACGGGTTGGCCGCCCCAGGCGCGGTACACCACCACGTCGTCCACCAGCAAAATCAGCGCGTTGAAGCGCCAGCCGCGGGTTTCGGTGCGACGCGAGAAGTTGATGAAATCGGCCAAGAAGTTGCCGGTGCGCTCTTTGGAAATGCTGGAGACATTGATTTCCCAGCCCCGGCAGGCGTCGCGCGCCGCCAGGCAAGTCAGGATGCCGGGCTCCAGGTCTTCCTTGCTCACCACACTGCCGCTGACCACGCGGCGCACGATGTCCGAGGGGGTCAGTATCAACGTGTTGGGTTGCTTGATCGGGTCCAGACCCATCGCGGTGAGCGACGTGAGGTTGCTCTTTTGCGGAACCAACGATTCGATGGCCGCGCGCGCCGCATCAAAATTCTGGAAGGTAGGGGACTCGGTGTGCGACTTGGGCAGCAAAAACGAGCAGCCGCCGAGCAAACTCGCGGCAGACAAGTACCAAGCAAGACGGGTGCGGTGAACCATGCTGCGCCGAGTGTACGTCAGCCGCGCATTGCCGCTGTGACAAAAGTCGTATCGACTGCAGTCTGTGGTGCCCGAGGCCGGAATCGAACCGGCACGCCTTGCGGCGCGGGATTTTGAGTCCCGTGCGTCTACCAATTCCACCACTCGGGCCAGGAGAAGCGAAGGCGCAAATTATGGCACATTTAAGGGTATGAACTATCCATCGATTGAAGACCTGGTTGGCAAGACTCCGCTGGTGGCATTGCGGCGTATCAACGCACAGGAGAACGCCGAACGCCACAACGTGGTGCTGGGCAAACTCGAAGGCAACAACCCGGCCGGTTCGGTCAAGGACCGTGCTGCCCTGTCGATGATTACGCGTGCCCAGGAGCGCGGCGAAATCGCGCCCGGCGATACGCTGATCGAGGCCACTTCGGGCAACACCGGTATCGCACTGGCGATGGCGGCTGCGATCAAGGGCTACCGCATGCTGCTGATCATGCCCGAGGACCTGTCGATTGAGCGCGTGCAGACCATGAAGGCCTTTGGTGCCGAGTTGATCCTCACGCCCAAGAGCGGCGGCATGGAGTACGCGCGCGACCTGGCCACCCAGATGCACAACGATGGCAAGGGCCGTGTGCTCGACCAGTTTGCCAACGCCGACAACCCGCGCATCCACTACGAAACCACCGGCCCCGAAATTTGGGCCGACACCAAAGGCCGCATCACCCATTTTGTGAGCGCCATGGGCACCACCGGAACGATTACCGGCGTGTCCAAATTTCTCAAGGAAAAGAACCCCAAGGTCCAGGTGATCGGTGCCCAGCCCAGCGAAGGCTCGCGCATTCCGGGCATTCGCAAGTGGCCGCAGGAATATCTGCCCAAGATTTACGACCCGTCACACGTCGATGAACTGATGTACGTGAGCCAAGCCGACGCCGAGGAGATGTGCCGCAGGCTGGCGCGCGAAGAGGGCGTCTTTGGCGGTATCTCGGCCGCTGGTGCATGCTGGGTTGCACAGCAGATTGCGCTGCGCGAGCGCCACGCCACGGTGGTGTTTGTGGTCTGCGACCGTGGCGACCGCTACCTCTCCACCGGCGTCTTCCCCGCTTGAGCACCGGCATGCTGCCAGCCCACCGCTTTTGCCCGCTGTGTGCCAGCGCCTTGGCGCTGATCACGCAGATGGAGGACGGCGGTGCCAAGGAGCGCCTGCGCTGCCCGGCGTGCGGCTACACCCACTGGAACAACCCCACGCCCGTGCTGGCGGCGGTGATCGAGTACCGGGGCCAGATTCTGCTGGCGCGCAACGCCGCCTGGCCGGGCAAGATGTACGCGCTGATCACCGGCTTCATGGAGGCAGGCGAGACGCCGCAAGAAGGTGTTGCGCGCGAGATTGCCGAAGAAACCAATTTGGCGACCGAGTCGCTCGATCTGATCGGGGTCTATGATTTCCAGCGCATGAACCAGGTGATCATTGCCTACCATGCGGTCTGCAGCGGCGACGTGCGCCTATCGCCCGAACTGGTGGACTACCGGCTGTTTTCGCCGCAAACGGTGAAGTGTTGGCCAGCGGGGACGGGCTACGCATTGGCAGATTTTTTGCGCTCTCGCGGGCATGAGCCGGAATTCATGGACCCTGTGTGGCGCAAAGACATAGAGCAGCGTGCCGAGTACTAGAATCGGCTCCAACGTCAGAAAGCAGCTTGCATGAACTTCGACAAAGAAATTGACACCCGCGGCCTGAATTGCCCGCTGCCCATTCTCAAAGCCAAGAAGGCCTTGTCGGAGATGGTCAGCGGTCAGGTGCTCAAGGTGGTAGCCAGCGACCCTGGTTCGGTGCGCGACTTCCAGGCCTTTGCCAAGCAAACCGGCAACGAACTCGTGGAACAGGAAACCGTGGGTGAGGAATACATCCACGTCTTGAGGCGGCGGTAGTAGAGGGCCCCCACGCTCCGCCGCTGCGCGGGTCGCTGGACGTGCCACTGCCAGACGCAGTGGCTCCTCGTGCCGTCCTAGCCTGCGCAGGCAGGCTCAGAGCCGCGGCACTCGGCCCCCAGGGGGCGCAATTCGCCTTGGGGCGGCCCGGCGGCGAATCATGGGTGTAGGCGTTCCCCGCAGAGATGGGGCCAGGGGCCCGCGCCTCAGCTGTCAAACGCCCAGCATATCGGCGCGGACCCCTGACCCCATCTCTGCTGCCAGCTTTGCAAGCTCCCTTTTTCGGGTGGCCGAAACTGCATGGGGACCATAAGCCGCGGCTCCGTCACTGCGAGGAGCGAAGCGACGCGGCAGTCCATGCATTTGAAATTCATGGATTGCTTCACTTCGTTCGCAATGACGGGAACGTGGTTCGCACTGACGGGACTGTGGTTCGCAATGACGGAGAAGTGACTCGCAATGACGCAGAAGTGGTTCGCAATGACGGGGATGGGTCATGGAGACAACCCAGGGGATTACCCACTCGGGCTGTTGCAGTTTGTAGGACCTTGCCTGCAAGCGATTGGGTTGGTTCCCACAAACTGCCTCCTGGGATTAGCCAAGTCTTGCGAGTTGCTCCTGGACCTTGGTTAGGGTGGCGGCGAAGTCGGCCATGCGTTTGCGTTCTTGCTCCAGCACGGTGGCGGGGGCTTTGGCTACGAAGGCTTCATTGCTGAGCTTGCTCTGGGCTTTGGTGATCTGCTCTTGCAGGCGCGCCACTTCCTTGCCCAGGCGCAGCTTTTCGGCGGCTACATCCACTTCGACAAACAGGCAGATGCGCGCCTCGCCCACCACGGCCACTGGCGCGGCTTGTGCCGCTGCGGTCCAGGCGGCCTGGTCGTCAAACAGGCGCACTTCGTTGAGCTTGGCCAGTGCCTGCAGCACCGCAGCCGAGTTTTGCCAGAAGGCATTTTCTGCCGCAGATTGCGTCAGCACAAACAGCGGCAAGCGGCTTGCGGGCGACACGTTCATCTCACCGCGCAGGTTGCGGCAGGCGTCGACCAGCAGCTTGAATTTGGCCACATGCGCCACGGCGGCAGGGTCGATGCGCTCGGGTTGGCTCACCGGGTAGGCGGCCACACTCACCGAGGCACCTGCGCGCGCTGCCACCGGTGCGACCTTTTGCCACAGCTCTTCGGTGATGAACGGGATCACCGGGTGCGCCAGACGCAAGATGGTCTCGAGCGTGCGGATCAGGGTGCGGCGCGTGGCGCGCTTTTGGGCCTCGCCACCGGTCTGGATTTGCACCTTGGCAATTTCCAGATACCAGTCGCAGAATTCGTTCCAGACAAAGTCGTAGATCGTGTTGGCCACGTTGTCCAGGCGGTAGTCGGTAAAGCCTTGCGCCACTTCGGCTTCAACCTGCTGCAACAGCGACACAATCCAGCGGTCCGCTGCGCTGAACTCCAGATAGCCACCGGCTGCGCAGGCGCTACCGCCATGGTCGTCCAGGCCGCAGTCCTGGCCCTCGCAGTTCATCAGCACAAAGCGCGTGGCGTTCCACAGTTTGTTGCAGAAATTGCGATAGCCCTCGCAGCGTTTGCTGTCAAAGTTGATCGAGCGCCCCAGCGAGGCCAGCGCCGCAAAGGTAAAGCGCAGCGCGTCGGCCCCATAGGCCGGAATGCCTTCGGGAAATTCTTTCTCGGTGTTCTTGCGCACCTGGGGTGCGGTCTCGGGTTTGCGCAGCCCGGTGGTGCGCTTGTCCAGCAGCGGTGCGAGCGAAATACCGTCGATCAGGTCGACCGGGTCCAGCACATTGCCCTCGCTCTTGCTCATCTTCTTGCCCTGCGCATCGCGCACCAGACCGTGGATGTACACATGCCGAAACGGCACCCGCCCCGTGAAGTGCGTGGTCATCATGATCATGCGGGCGACCCAGAAGAAGATGATGTCGTAGCCAGTGACCAGCACGGAGCTTGGCAGGTAGAGGTCGTAGTCACCCAGCTTGTTTGGGTCTTGGTCCGGGTTGGCGTTGGCGTCGCTTCGGGGGGCGGCGGACTCGGTCCGGCTCATACTCGCTGCGCTCGCCAAATCGCCGGCTCCGAGCCCGCCGCCCCCCGAAGCTAGCGAAGTTGGAGCGGCGCCATTCAAACCTGCTGCGGCGTCGGCGCTGAGCGGTTCGGGTGCGCTCGCAGCGATTTTGCGCGCGAAGCGCGTATGAGCAAGAGCGTGCCCGAGCCGATCGCCACCGATGCCGTCCCCCGCCAATTCGTCCCCCGCCAAATCACTGCCGAGTTCCTCCCCCGTCCACCCCATCGTGCTAAACGGCACCAGCGCCGACGAATACCAGGTATCGAGCACATCGGGGTCGCGCGTCAGCGTCTTGCCCGGCGCCTGGGCCTGCGCTTGGGCTTCATTGCGTGCCACATAGACATTGCCCTCGGCGTCGTACCAGGCTGGAATCTGGTGGCCCCACCAGAGCTGGCGGCTGATGCACCAGTCGGTGATGTTGTTCATCCATTGGTTGTAGGTATTGACCCAGTTCTCGGGAACAAAGCGAATTGCGCCGGACTGCACGGCGTCTATGGCCTTTTGCGCAATGCTCTTTTGCGCTGGGTCTTGCGGACTGACCTTGTTCATGGCGACAAACCACTGGTCAGTGAGCATCGGCTCAATGATCTGCCCGGTGCGGCCGCAGCGCGGCACCATCAGTTTGTGCTTCTTGGTTTCCACCAACACGCCCAGGGCCTGAAGGTCTTCCACCACCTTCTTGCGTGCCACAAAGCGGTCCAGCCCCTGGTAGGCAGCGGGGGCTTCGGCGTTGATCTTGGCGTCGAGTGTGAGCACGCAGATCATGGCGAGCTTGTGGCGTTGGCCCACGGCGTAGTCGTTCTGGTCGTGCGCCGGAGTGACCTTGACCACGCCGGTGCCAAAAGCCTTGTCCACGTAGGCGTCGGCAATCACGGGGATGGTGCGGTTGCACAGCGGCAGCGTGACCTGCTTGCCGATCAGGTGGGTGTAGCGCTCGTCCTCAGGGTGCACCATCACCGCCACGTCGCCCAGCATGGTTTCCGGGCGCGTAGTGGCCACCACCAGGCCGGGTGCGCTTTCGCCGTTGACCACTTGGGGGCCATCGGCAAACGGGTACAGGATGTGCCACAGGAAGCCTTCTTCCTCTTCGCTCTCTACCTCCAGGTCGCTCACCGCGCTCATCAGCACCGGGTCCCAGTTGACCAGGCGCTTGCCACGGTAGATCAGGCCTTGCTGGTACAACTGAACAAAGGTTTCGGTCACCGTCTTGGACAGCTTGTCGTCCATGGTGAAGTACTCGCGGCTCCAGTCCACGCTGTCGCCCATGCGGCGCATTTGCGTGGTGATGGTGTTACCGCTGTGCTCCTTCCACTCCCACACCTTCTTCACGAAGGCATCGCGCCCGAGGTCGTGGCGGCTGACCTTCTGCTCTTGCAACTGGCGCTCGACCACGATCTGGGTGGCAATGCCGGCGTGGTCGGTGCCCGGAATCCAGGCCGTGTTGAAGCCACGCATACGGTGGTAGCGCGTCAGGCTGTCCATGATGGTCTGGTTGAAGGCGTGGCCCATGTGCAGCGTACCGGTCACATTGGGGGGCGGCAACTGGATGGCAAAGGCCGGTTCACCCGCCTTGGCCGTTTGCGTGCCACGGTAACCGGCCACGCCGTAGCCGCGCTTTTCCCACTCCGGCCCCCACTGGGCTTCGAGCGCAGCAGGCTCGAACGACTTGGAGAGGGATTGCAGGCCGGGTTGTGCGGGGAGTGTGGAGGCGGAGTTGTCGGACATGGTGCGTCTAATGGGAGAAGTGGCGGCAATTTTACCGGGCTGCCAAGCGGGCTTGTCCGTGATAATTGCGCCATGCTGTTTCTTCTCTCCCCCGCCAAGTCGCTCGACTACGACACGCCGCTGGCACCACAGCCGCATACGGCACCGCTGTTTGTCAAGCAGTCGCAGCAGTTGATCGCCATTTTGCGCACCCAGTCGCCGCAACAGATTGCCGAACTGATGGACCTGAGCGACAAGCTCTCTGCCCTGACCGTGGCGCGCAGCATGGCCTGGTCCACGCGTACCACGCAGCGCAATGCGCGCCAGGCGGTGCTGGCGTTTGATGGCGACGTGTACGACGGGCTGGCCGCGCGCACCCTCAGCGGCGACGACCTGCAGTGGATGCAGGCGCACGTCTGCATCCTGAGCGGCCTGTACGGCGTGCTGCGCCCGCTGGACCTGATGCAACCCTACCGGCTGGAGATGGGCACGCGCCTGGCCAACTCGGCGGGGCGCGACCTGTACGCCTTTTGGGGCACGCAGATTGCCCAGTACCTCAACAAGCAGTTGCGCGCCGACGTCAGCCCGGTGGTGGTGAATCTGGCCTCGCAGGAGTACTTTCGCGCGGTCGATCGGGGCGCGCTCAAGGCACCGGTGGTGGAGTGCGTGTTTCAGGAGCGCCGCGCCGGGCAGTACAAGATCATCAGCTTCATGGCCAAGCGCGCGCGCGGCATGATGGCGCGCTTTGCCACCGAGCAGCGTCTGGTGCAGCCCGAGCAGTTGCGCGCCTTTGACGCCGATGGCTACCAGTGGTCGGCAGCGGCGTCCACGCCCGAGCGGCTGGTGTTTCGGCGTGAGGCCATATGAATACCCCTGAACAATCGCAACTGGGCAAGCGCTCGGACTATGTGGACCAGTACGACGCGACGCTGCTGTTTCCGATTGCGCGTGCGCCCAAGCGTGCCGAAATCGGCCTCACCGGCAGCCTGCCGTTTTTTGGTGCGGACATGTGGACCGCGTTTGAGCTGGGCTGGCTCGGGCCGCGTGGCAAGCCGCAGGTGGCGCTGGCGCATTTCACTGTGCCGTGCGAATCGGCCAACATCATCGAGAGCAAGTCCTTCAAGCTCTACCTCAACAGCTTCAACAACACCCGCTTTGCCGACGCCGCCGAGGTGCAGGCACGCCTGCGCGCCGATATCCAGGAAGCGGTGTGGCGCGGTGCTACGCCGCAATCGTCGGTCGGGGTCAAGCTGATTGCCCCGGAGTTGTTTGACCGCGAGCCGATCTATGAGTTTGACGGCCTCAACCTCGACCGGCTCGACGTGGAGTGCAGCCGCTACACGCCCGCGCCCGAGCTGCTGCGCGCTGGCGTGGGCGAGGCGCCTGTGACCGAGGTGCTGGTGAGCCACCTGCTCAAGAGCAACTGTCTGGTGACCGGCCAGCCCGACTGGGGCAGCGTGCAGATTGGCTACACCGGCGCGCCCATCGACCAGGAGGGGCTGTTGCAATACCTGGTGAGCTTTCGCAACCACCATGAGTTTCACGAGCAGTGCGTCGAGCGCATCTTCATGGACATCTGGCGGCGCTGCCAGCCGCTCAAACTCTGGGTGTACGCACGCTACACCCGCCGTGGCGGCCTGGACATCAACCCCTACCGCACCAGCCACCCCCAAGCCCTGCCCGCCAACACCCGCAACGCGCGCCAGTAAGGGGCGAGGCAGGCTGTCATTGCGAGGGAGAGAGGCTGTCATTGCGAGGGAGAGAGGCTGTCATTGCGAGGAGCGCAGCGACGCGGCAATCCATGCATTCGGAAGTCATGGATCGCCGCGCTTCGCTCGCGATGACGGAGTGGGGGGTGGCCTCGCGATGACGAGGTGGGACATCTTCGCGATGACGGAGTGGGACCCACCCGCGATGACGGAGTGGCGTGTGGTGCTGCGAGGGAGAGAGGCTGTCATTGCGAGGAGCCAGCGACGCGGCAATCCATGCATTCGGAAGTCATGGATCGCCGCGCTTCGCCCGCGATGACGGAGTGGGGGGTGGCCTCGCGATGACGGAGTGGGTTCCTTCGCGATGACGGAGTGGCGTGTGGTGCTGCGAGGGAGAGAGGCTGTCATTGCGAGGAGCGCAGCGACGCGGCAATCCATGCATTCGGAAGTCATGGATCGCCGCGCTTCGCTCGCGATGACGAGGTGGGACGCACCCGCGATGACGGAGTGGGACGCACCCGCGATGACGGAGTGGGGGTGGCCTCGCGATGACGGCGTGGGTTCCTTCGCTATGACAAGGCCGAGCGCTTACTGGCCGATGCCGTTGAACGATTGCAGTGGCTTGAGCGCGGGGAAGTCGCCGGGGCGCTTGGTCTTCATGGCCATCACGGCTTCCATTACGTGGCGGTTGCTCCAGATGACGCCTTGGAGCCAGCCCATTTGGCGCAGCGCGTCGTCTACGGAGTGGTCGCGCGCATAGTGCAGGGCCTGCTTGCTGCCCCAGATGGCCACCGGCGGTTTGGTGGCAATTTCGCGCGCGCACTGCAGCGCTGCTTGCAGCGTGGCTGCGGCGTCGTCGCACACGGCGTTGACCAGTCCGTACTGCAGCGCCTGGGCAGCGGGCATGCGCCGCCCGGTGTAGGCCAACTCTTTGACCACCGCCATGGGAATCAGCTTGGGCAGGCGCTGCAGCGTACCCACGTCGGCCACCATGCCGATGTTGATTTCCTGGATGCAGAAAAACGCGTCGGCGCTGGCGTAACGGATGCAGCAGGCCGTCACCATGTCCACCGCGCCGCCAATGCAGCCGCCCTGGATGGCTGCAATCACCGGAATGCGCAGCGTCTCGAGCTTGGTGAAGGTGCCTTGCATGTCGGTCAGCAGGTCAAAAATGGCGGCCCGGCCTTCGGGGCTTTGGTCGTCCATCTGGATCGCGCCGGCAAAGGTCTCCAGCGCCATGCCCGCGCTGAAGTGTTTGCCGGTGCTGCTGATCACCAGCGCGCGCGCCGCGCCCTCGCGGTGCAGGTCGGTGAGCACCGCGTCAAGCTCGCGCCAGAACGTGGGGTGCAAGGTGTTCATCGCCTCGGGCTTGTTGAGTACCAGATGGGCAATGTGGTCGCTGATGTTGAGCGTAAAGCAGGTGAGGGCGGTCATGGGGATCTCCGACAAGGATGGTTCGATGCTGCAACTGTAACGCGGTCGCTGACGCAGCTTTTGATAAGCGCCCTTAGAGGGGCTCAAGGCGCGCGGGCAAGCGAGCCACCATCCAACTCAAACTCGATAGCGCCCTGTGTTGCATCGTCCGAGGGCGCAGCGGCTTGTGGCGCCATGGAGGCATCATTGGTCTTGCGCAGCGAGCCTACGCGTACGCCCAGCAGGCGCAGGCGCTGCGTCAGGGGGGCGCGCTTGAGGCACTGGCCGGCCACCTGGCGAATGGTTTGGGCGTTGTCGGTGTAGTCGTCCACGGTCAGGTCGCGGGTGACGCTTTTGAAGTCGTCGTAGCGCAGCTTGATGCCGATGGTCTTGCCCACATAGCCCTTGCGCTGCAAGTCGGCGGCCACCTGCTGGCACAGGGTGGTGAAGAGGGTGCCCAGTTCGGCGCGGTCGCGCACGGCGTGCAGGTCGCGCTCAAACGTGGTTTCGCGGCTCATGCTCACGGGCTCGCTTTCGGTCACCACCGGCCGGTCGTCCTGGCCGTGCGCAGCGGCGTGCAGCCAGGCACCGGTGCGCTCGCCAAAGTGCTGCATCAGCCACAGCGGTTCGCGCTGGGCAAGCTGGCCAATGGTTTCAATGCCCAGGCGCTTGAGCTTGGCCTCGGCCTTGGGGCCAATGCCGTTGATCTTGCGGCATGCCAGCGGCCAGATTTTCTGCTCCAGGTCTTCGGTCATCACGATCGAGATGCCGTTGGGCTTGTTGAACTCGCTGGCCATCTTGGCGAGCAGCTTGTTGGGTGCCACGCCCACCGAGCAGGTCAGGCCGGTGGCGTCAAAAATGCCTTTCTGGATCAGCCGCGCGAGTACCCGGCCGCCCTCGCGCTGGCCACCGGGCACGTCGGTGAAGTCGATGTAGACCTCGTCAATGCCACGGTCTTCCATCAGCGGCGCAATCTCGGTGATGATGCCCTTGAACTGGCGCGAGTATTTGCGGTATTCGTCAAAGTCCACCGGCAGCAAAATTGCCTGCGGGCACAGCTTGGCGGCTTTCATCAAGCCCATGGCCGAGCCCACGCCAAACTGGCGCGCAGCGTAGGTGGCGGTGGTGATGACGCCGCGTCCGGTATAGCCCGCCAGCCGCGCAAAGGCATCGAGCGGAATGCGCCGCAGCGCGTCACGCTGGGCCTGCGCGTCCCAGGCAAGGTCGGGGTCGTCCTGGGCGGCGGCTATGCGCAACCGCTCCAGCGCCTGGGCGATGTTGGCGCGTCCGCCGCCAATCACCACCGGCAGGCCCTTGAGCTGCGGGTAGCGCAGCAACTCGACCGACGCGTAAAACGCGTCCATGTCGAGGTGGGCGATGCGGCGCAGCATGGCTGTGCTGGGGCTGCCGCCGCTGGGCTTATTCGTCGTCGACGTTGACTACCTTGTGCGCCGCCATCAATTGCGTCTGGGTTTGCGCGGGCACCGGCGCGTAGTGCGAGAACTCAATCGCGTACGAGCCCTGCCCGGCGGTGAGCGACTTCAGGCGGCCCTGGTAGTCGTCCAACTCGGCCAGTGGAATCTGGCCGCTGATGGCCACGGTGTTGGCCGGGCGCGGCTGCGTGCCGGTGACGTGGCCGCGCTTGGAGGCCAGGTCGCCGGTAAGGTCGCCAATGGTGGCTTCCGGCGCAATCACCTCAATGTTGACCAGCGGCTCCAGCACAATCGGGCGCGCGTTGCGCACCGCTTCCATGGTGGCTTTGCGTCCGGCCTGGGTAAAGGCAATGTCCTTGCCGTCCACGGCGTGGGTCTTGCCGTCGTACACCGTGACGCGCAGGTCGTGCACCGGAAAGCCCGCCACCACGCCGTCAAGCAGCGCCTGGCGCACGCCTTTTTCCACGGCGGCCATGAACACGCCCGGAATCGCGCCGCCCTTGACCACATCGACAAACTCAAAACCGGCACCACGCTCCAGGGGTTCGACGCGCAGCATCACTTCGCCAAACTGGCCGGCACCGCCGCTTTGCTTCTTGTGGCGGCAGTGGCCTTCGGCACCCTGGGTGATGGTTTCGCGGTAGGCGATCTGCGGTGGACTGGTGTCGAGTTCGAGCTTGAACTGCTGTTGCATGCGCGCCAGTTTGGCGCGCAGGTGCATCTCGCCCAGGCCGCGAATCACGGTCTCGTTGGTGCTGGGGTGGCGCTCCACCTTGAAGCAGGGGTCTTCAAGTTCGAGCCGGTGCAGGATGTCAAACAGCCGGTGCTCGTCGCTCTTGCGCCGCGTCTGCACTGCCAGCCCCTGCATCGGCAGCGGAAACTGCAGCGGCTTGAGGTGGATGTGGTCCTCGTCGTGCGAGTCGTGCAGCACGCAGTCGAATTCGATTTCGTCCACCTTGGCCACTGCGCCAATGTCGCCGGGCACCAGGCTGGGCACTTCGATGTATTCCTTGCCCTGCAACCGGTACAGGTGCGCCACCTTGAACGGCCGCTTGCCCGAGCCGACAAACAGTTGCGCGTCCTTGCGCACCCTGCCCTGGTGCACGCGGAACACGCCGAGCTTGCCAATAAACGGGTCCATCACCACCTTGAACACATGGGCCAGCACGTGCAGCGCGTCGTCGGGCTGGGCATCAAAGGCTTGCGGCTCTTCGTTGGGCTCGCCCTTGTAGAACGGTGGCGGATTGCCTTCGGCCGGGTTGGGCGCGAGTTTGGCCAGGGCGTCAAGCAGTTGCGGCACGCCTGCGCCGGTTTTGGCCGAGACAAACAAAATCGGAATCAGGTGGCCCGAGCGCAGTGCCGCTTCAAACGGCGCATGCAACTCCTGCAGGCTGGGGTCGGCACCGTCTTCAAGGTAGCGCGCCATCAGGTCTTCGTCTTCTTCGACGATCTGGTCGATCAGGCTGCGGTGCGCCGCCGCTACCGAGGCAAAGTCGCTCTCGCCATCGGCGTGGCCGAGCAGCTCCACCACCTCCTGGCCGTGGTGCACCGGCAGGTCGAGCAGCAGGCACTGGTTGCCAAAGCGCTCGCGGATCTGGCCCACCAGGGCGGGCAGATCGACGTTGTCGGCGTCAATCTTGTTGATCACGATCATGCGGCACAGGCCGCGCTCGCCCGCCAGGTTGAACATGCGCTCGGTGGAAAGCTCGATGCCGGTCTGCGCGTTGATGACGATCAGCGCCGTATCCACACCCGCCAGCGCGGCAATCGACTGGCCGGCAAAGTCGGGGTAGCCGGGGGTATCGATCAGGTGCAACTGCACGCCGCCGGTGGGCAGGCTGACCAATGCGGTTTGCAGCGAATGGCCCCACTCTTTTTCGAGCGGGTCAAAGTCGCAGACGGTGTTGCCTTTTTCCACCGTGCCGCGGCTGCTGATGGTTCCGCTGGCTGCCAGAAAACTTTCCACCAGGCTGGTCTTGCCGGCAGCACCGTGCCCGACCAGGGCAACGGCACGAATCGCGGCGCTTTGGGTTTGGCTCATCGTAGTTTCTCCAGTTGTGCGGATCATCTTACTGCGGCCAAATTGCCGCGCCGACGCGCGCGGCACCGGCCTGCGCGCGAAGGTTGATGCAGGTCAAAAGGTGCCCGGCAGCAAGATGCTGGAGTCGATCAGCCGGATGTCGGTGCGCCCGCACAGCGCCATGGTGGTGTCAAGCTCCTTGTGGATGATTTCCAGCGACTTGGTCACACCCTCCTGCCCCATGGCGCCCAGCCCATAGATGTACGAGCGGCCGATGTACACGCCCTTGGCCCCCAGCGCCAGTGCCTTGAGCACGTCTTGCCCGCTGCGGATGCCGCCGTCCATGTGGACTTCGATCTGCTTGCCCACGGCCTGCACGATCGGTGGGAGCGCGCGGATGCTGGAGTCGGCACCGTCGAGCTGGCGGCCACCGTGGTTGGAGACGATCAGCGCGTCGGCCCCCGCATCCACCGCCAGGCGCGCGTCTTCCACGTCCTGAATGCCCTTGAGGATGAGCTTGCCGCCCCAGCGCTTTTTGATCCAGGCCACATCGTCCCAGTTGAGCGTGGGGTCGAATTGTTTGAGCGTCCATTCGCCCAGCGTGCCCATGCTCTGCACACCATCGACGTGGCCGATGATGTTGCCAAACACGCGCCGTGGCGTGCGTGCCATGCCCAGCGCCCAGCGCGGTTTGCTCAGCATGTTGAGCACGTTGGCGAGCGTTGTGCGCGGCGGCGCGCTCAGCCCGTTCTTGATGTCCTTGTGGCGCTGGCCAATGATTTGCAGGTCGAGCGTGAGCACCAGCGCCGAGCAGTGCGCGGCGCGGGCGCGTTCGATCAGGCGCTCGATAAAACCGCGGTCGCGGATCACATAGACCTGAAACCAGAACGGGTGGTTGTCGGTGTGTGCGGCCACGTCCTCAATCGAGCAGATGCTCATGGTCGAGAGCGTAAACGGCACGCCGTAGGCCTTGGCGGCGCGCGCGGCCAGAATTTCGCCATCGGCGTGCTGCATGCCGGTCAGGCCCACCGGCGCCAACGCCACCGGCATGTTGACCGGCTGGCCGATCATCGTGCTGGCGGTGTTGCGCCCGTCCATGTTGATGGCCACACGCTGGCGAAACTTGATTTTCTGGAAGTCGGCCTCGTTGGCGCGGTAGGTGCCCTCGCTCCAACTGCCCGAGTCGGCGTATTCGTAAAACATGCGCGGCACACGCTTCTGGGCCAGAACGCGCAAATCCTCAATGTTGGTGATGACGGGCATTTGGGTGTCTCCTTGTGTTTGCCTCCATGGTAGCGGCAAGCACAGCGGCTGCATGGACTGCCACGGCCTGCGGCCTCGCAGTGACGGAGAAAAGTCATGGACTGCCACGGCCTGCGGCCTTGCAATGACGAAGGCGTCATCGCGAGCACACCCCACCCCGTCATCGCGAGCGAAGCGTGGCGATCCATGCAGGAATACCAAAAGACATGGACTGCCGCGTCGCTTCGCTCCTCGCAGTGACGGAGACGCGAGATGCGTCATCGCGAGCGAAGCGTGGCGATCCATGTCTTTGTGCCTGCATGGATTGCTTCACTTCGTTCGCAATGACAGCCTCTCGCCACGGCGACGCGCCGCCCCTCTGGTCATCGCGAGCGAAGCGTGGCGATCCATGCGGGAATACCAAAAGACATGGACTGCCGCGTCGCTTCGCTCCTCGCAGTGACGGAGAAAAACCGTGGACTGCCACGGCCTGCGACCTTGCTTGGCTCCTACTGGCATTCAGGTGTGCAGCTTTTCCTGCAGCCAGACCTTTATGAGCGACTGGTAGGGCACGTCACGCGCATTGGCGGCGTTCTTGATGCCATCGAGCAAGTGTTGTGGCAGCCGCAGCGAAATCGTTTGGGTGCTGGGTTTTAACTTTGGCAACACTACTTTGTTGGCCTTGCTCCAGTCAAGGTAATCGGCGGAGTCGTGCGTCTCCCAGAACGCGCGTTCTTGCGCTTCGCTGGTGAACTTGGGAATCGATTTAGCTCGCTTTGTCATAAATGGCTCGCTCCTTTCGGTGCATGTCCCGAGCTGAAATCACCCGGATCAAGGTGTTGGACTGGCGCAGCGTGAGCGCGATATGCAGTTTGCGACCTTCGTCTGTTTTGCCCAATGCGTGAAGCCGGTACTCCTGTTGGCTGTGCGCTGTGTCATCCAGCAACAACAACGGCGCATTGAAGAAAACCTGCTCCGCCTCCGCCATGGAAACGCCATGCTCGTCGTTTTTGCGGGCATTTCCGTCATCCCAGTCAAACCCGGAAATCTTGCTCAGGTCCATCGTGTGCGTATATTACCATCATGTACTTCATGGCGTGCACGGGGTGACGCAAGGTCTTGCGCCATGGACTGCCACAGCCTGCGGCCTCGGGTCAGACGCGTCATCGCGAGCGAAGCGTGGCGATCCATGTCTTTGTGCCTGCATGGATTGCTTCACTTCGTTTGCAATGACAGCCTATCGCCACGGCGACGCGCCGCCCCTCTCGTCATCGCGAGCGAAGCGTGGCGATCCATGCCTTTGTCGGGGGTGCACAATGGGATTGTTTCCATCATGAGATTGACATGGACCCCAGAACCCTGACGCTGTATTTTCTGGCAGGTGGCCTGAGCGTGGGCTTGAGCGCAGTGCTGCTGGTGTTTGCCCGGCTGCAGCCGCAGGCGCGGCTGGCGCAGTACAGCGCGTTTGCGATTTTGCTGTCTGCCGTGGGTTTTGTTGCTTCCGGCTTTACCCCGAGTCTGCCGCGCTGGGTGATCGTGATCGGGGCTAACCTGGTGCTGCTATCGGCCTGGAACATGCTGTACACCGGGTTTGATGCCTACTTCGCGCAGCAAGCGCCCCGCCTGGACCGCTTAGGCTGGATGCTGGTGGCACTCACGGTGTTGCCGTTCTCCTACTGGGGTCTGATCGAAGCCAATGGCAGTTACCGTGCTGCCGTGTTCTCCTTTACGACAGCGATCCTCAGCCTGCGCGTTACGAACATAGTGGTGCGTGCGTTGCGCAAATCGGTGGGCCATGCGCTGCATTGGACTCTGGCTGTACTGTTTGCTCTGGTTGCCATTTGGATGACGGGCCGTGGCGTGTGGTCGATGCTGGCACCAGCGGTACCTGCAAGCGTGCGTGGTGTCAACCCCACCAACTGGATCACGGTGGCCCTGTACATTGTGGTGCTGTCGCTGCTCAGTGGATGCATTCTCTGGATTGAAGTCAGCCGACCCATTGCCCGGCGCAATGACAACGCGCAACAGCAACCAATGGCATGGACCCTGGTCGAGTACTTCCGCAACAAGCAGTTGTTTTTGTGGACAGTGGTGGCAATTGTGGTGCTGGCACTGCTTAGCGAGGCCGGTGTGGTTTACACCGAGGAGCAGGCTGCGGAGGAACTGCGCCTGACGCAGACCACGGCGCTCACCAATGACGCACTGGCGCAGTACTCGCAGCAAGTCATTAACCAGGCAGACACCGTGGTCAAGGCAGTGCGCCGCTTCTACGAGCGCAATCGCTCCAGCGCCGAAACCGAGAACTTCATTCATGCGCTGCCGCTCGACAAAGCCACCATCGACAACGTCTACCTGATCGACGCGCAAGGCATCATCACCGTAGCGCACGATCCGCAGGCCACGGGCCGCAGTGTGGCCGATCGCGATTACTTTGCCTTTCACCGTGAACACCAGGGCGATCAGATCTTCATTGGTTCTGTGGAGAGTGGCCGCGTCACCGGCAGCTTGCATTTCAGAGTGAGCCGCCGGGTGAATCATGCCAATGGAAGCTTTGCCGGGGTCATTCTGGCCACCGTCAACCCGCAGGCACTGGCGCACCATTTCAAGGAGGTAGTCAAGGGCGAGCAGAACTCGGCCGCGTTGCTCGGCACGATGGACCGCAAATTCCGGGCACGTTTGCCCGAACTCAGTGCCGCGCACTGGCTGGAGCCGTTGGAGTCACCCTTGTGGCAGGCGCTGCGCCAGTCGGCTGAAGGCAGTTACCAGAGTACCAGCAGCATCGACCAGGTGGCGCGGGTGTTTGTCTACAAGACCGTGGGCGAACTGCCGTTGGTGATGGTCACCGGTTTTTCGGCCGCAGACTTGCGCGAGAGCGTGCGCCAGCGCATGCGCTGGTTGGCGCTGGGCGCAGCGACGCTGCTGATTACGATGCTGACGCTGGCCACCCTGCTGAGCATGGAGATCCGTCGGCGCAACGAGCAGGACAGGTTCATGTCCATGCTCAGCCACGAGCTCAAAACGCCGTTGTCGGTCATGCGCATGGCGCTGGAGCTGGGCAGCCCGATGTCCGACGGCAGCCGCAAGCACGCGCAGCAGGCGGTGCACGACATGAACGCCATCGTCGAGCGCTGTCTGCAAGCCGGGCGTATCGAACACCGCCGCCATGTGCCCATGCAGCAGGCGTGCCGCGTGCACGAACTGCTGGCCGAACTGCGCACGTCCAGCCCGGCCGGTTCGCGGCTGCATCTTGATGTGCCCGAGTTGCCTGTATTCACCACCGACGTAGCACTGCTGCGCATCGCGCTGTACAACCTGATGGACAACGCGCTCAAGTACTCGCCCGCCGATAGCGTGGTGCAGATCAGCGCCAGCGCACAGACGCACAAGGGGCGCAACGGCGTGCAGATAAGCATCAGCAACCCACCCGGCGCGGCCGGCATGCCCGACGCGCGCAAGGTGTTTGGCAAGTACTACCGCAGCCCCGGCGCGCACAGCAAGACCGGTTCGGGCCTGGGCCTGTTCCTGGTGCACAGCGCGGCACGTGAGTTGGGCGGCTGGGTGCGCTATGTGCCGGGTGCCAACACCGTGGTTTTTGAACTGTGGCTGCCAGCGTGACGCCGTGCGCGCCAGGCTGTAGGTATTGGTAGGAATTGCATGCGCGGCGAACCTAAGCTTGACGGTATGAGTAGTGCCTTGAACATTGTGGTGGTGGAAGACCATGACGCATTGCGCGACGTAACGGTTGAGGCGCTAACCCAGCGCGGCCACAACGTGCGCGGCGTGGACTGTGCCGAAGCGCTGCCCGAAGAACCCGGCGCAGCACCGATTGACCTGATGGTGATCGACCTCAACCTGCCCGGCGAAGACGGCATCAGCCTGGCAGCGCGCATCCGCGCGGCCCAGCCCGACATCGGCATCATCATGGTGACTGCACGCAACCAGGTGCGCGACAAGTTGGCGGGCTACGACAGCGGTGCCGACATCTACCTCACCAAGCCCACCTCGGCCGAAGAACTGATTGCCGCTGTACGGGCGCTTACGCGGCGCATCAAGCCCGATGACCCCGCTGCCAGCGACTGCGTCCTGCACATCAGCGCGCTTACCCTGCAAGGCCCGCAAGGCAAGGTAGTGCTGTCGAGCCACGAGACCACCATGCTGGCCGCCTTTGTGCGCGCCAAAGACCAGCAACTTGAAACCTGGCAGCTTATCGCCCTGACCGAAAGGGATGTCAACGAAGCCAGCAAGAAGGCGCTCGAAGTGCAGATCGTGCGCCTGCGCAAGAAGCTGCTGCAATGCGGTGCCCAGGAGCCCACCCTCAAAGCCATCCGTGGCCAGGGCTACCACCTGTGCCTGAAGGTTGCGCTTAGTACCGACTGAGGTTGCCTTCGCAAGGCCTGGACTGCCACGGCCTACGGCTTCGCGTCAGACGCGTCATCGCGAGCACACACCACCCCGTCATCGCGAGCACACACCACCCCGTCATCGCGAGCGAAGCGTGGCGATCCATGTAGGGTTTGGTAGGTTTTGATTTGCGCGGGCCACTAACCTTGGTCGCAAATGGTCAGGGGTGCCGGTGCGTGGCGTGGGCTGCGAAGGGTGCTGCGGCCGTTGGCAACCAAGATTTTGTGAGCCCCCACCATGCATAACATTCGCAAGCATTCCATCGCTGCCGCCATTGCGCTGGCGATTCTCTCCACAGGTATCGCGGCCCAAACCCCGCCCGATGCTGGCACCTTGCGCCAGCAAATCGAACAGGGCCGCGAAGCCACCTTTCCACGCAAGGCGCTGCCAGCCAAACCGGCCACCCCGGAGGCCATGCGGCCCCTCAGCGGCGTGGTTATCACCGTCACCCAATTCCAGTTGGCAGGCAACACCCTGCTGGGTGCAGAGCCGCTCCAGGCGGCGCTGGCCCCGTTTCTCAACCGGCCGCTGGACTACACCCAACTGCAGGCCGCCGCCGCTGCCGTGGCCGACGTGTACCGCGCCGCCGGCTGGATCGTGCGTGCCTACCTGCCACAGCAAGACATTGCAGAAGGCGTTGTCACCATCCAGATCGTCGAAGCCGTGTTTGGCGGCATGCAGCTCGAAGGTGCACCTGCCACACGCGTGAGCCTGACCCAAATCCAGCGTGGCTTTGAAGCGCAGCAAAAGGTGGGTGCACCGCTCAACGCCGAAGCGCTGGACCGTGCCCTGCTGCTGGCCGACGACCTGCCTGGTGTGGCCGTTTCGGGCAGCCTGCGCGAAGGCACACAAGCTGCGCAGACAGATCTCGTCCTCAAGATGGCCGATGAACCCCTTGCGGTGGGCGAAGTAAACCTCGACAACACAGGAGCCCGCTCCACTGGAGAGACTCGGCTCAGCGCCAACCTCAACCTCAATAGTCCGTTTGGGTATGCCGACCTCCTGAGCGCCAACCTCATCCACACCGAAGGCAGCGACTACCTGCGTGTGGCAGGCACCGTTCCCGTGGGCTATGCAGGCTGGCGCGTAGGCGCCAATGCCTCCAGCATGAACTACCGGCTGGTTTCTGCCGAGTTTGCTGCGCTGGACTCCAAAGGCAGCTCCACCAGCACCGGGCTGGAAGCCAGCTACCCGCTGGTGCGCTCGCGTCTGCAAAACCTCTACTTCAACGCCAATGCCGACTTCAAGAACTTCGACAACCAGGCCAACGGTGCCACCGCCACCCACTACAAGGCCACCACGCTGACGCTCGCCTTCAACGGTAACCTCTTTGACAAGCTCGGTGGTGGTGGAGCCAACGCCGCCAGCATGGCATTCACCAGCGGGCAGTTAGACCTGGCGGGATCGCCCAATCAGGCCGCTGATGCCGCCAGCGCCCAGACCGATGGGGCATTCAGCAAGCTGCGCTACAGCGCCAGCCGCCAGCAAGTCATTACCGACGACCTCTCGTTCTACGCCGCCCTCTCAGGCCAATGGGCCAACAAGAACCTGGACTCATCCGAGAAGTTCTACCTGGGTGGCGCCAGCGGTGTGCGGGCCTACCCCAGCAGCGAAGCCGGCGGTGCCAGCGGCCAGTTGCTTAGCTTGGAGCTGCGCTACCGCCTGCCCCAGGGCTTCAACCTGACCGGTTTCTATGACAGCGGTTCGGTCACCATCAACCACGACAACAGCTTCACCGGCGCTCCGGCCCTGAACGACTACAGCCTCAAGGGCGCTGGTCTGACGCTGGCTTGGCAAGGTACTTCGGGCCTGAGCGTCAAGGGCACCTGGGCGCGGCGCATTGGCGACAACCCCAACCCCACCACCACCGGCAACGACCAGGATGGCTCGCTCATCACAGACCGCCTCTGGGTTACCGCCAGTCTGCCGTTTTAGCCTGCAGCCCCCTTAGAACCTGCGTGAGCAGCTATACAAATCGTAGCGACTTCACTGTCACAACCCCCGATACCCAGTCATTCAAGCCCTTGCAAAGAGCCGTACCATGAACAAAAGCTACCGCCTGATTTACAACGAAATCACCAACACCTGGGTTGCTGTTGCCGAAAACGTCAAGGGACGCGGCAAGCGGGCTTCCGGGGCGGTGCTGCTGGCCGCAGCCGGCGCAGTGGTGCCGTTGCTGCAGGCACCGGTATGGGCAGCACCACCCGTGCCCGCCATTGCCGTTGCACCGGCACCCACCCAATTGCCTACCGGAGGTCAGGTCGTGGCCGGGCAGGCCAGCATCAGCCAGAATGCTGCAACGCTCAACATCAACCAGAGCACCAACCGCGCCGCTATCGACTGGGCCACCTTTAACGTCGGCAGCCAGGCACAAGTCAACTTCAACCAACCGGGCAGCAGCAGCGTCACGCTGAACCGCGTGCTC
>Ga0194052_1000670_pt1 | contig 21077 bp, 15 predicted proteins | sample SepL226m_MetaG_FD_160117 | JGI IMG/M metagenome (GOLD analysis project Ga0194052, IMG submission 160117) | Anoxic zone freshwater microbial communities from boreal shield lake in IISD Experimental Lakes Area, Ontario, Canada - Sep2016-L227-6m | ecosystem: Environmental > Aquatic > Freshwater >...
GTGGAGAGCGGTACAGCAAGTCTTTGACGAGGGAACTGGGGAGTTGCCTGTGTTCAACTCCCTCCGAGTTGAAAACGGTCAGAGATGCAGTTGGTGAGAACCGCGCCAGTCCGTTGTGCAAAGGCCCGCTGTTCCTCGATTTTCACCGAAAAGCCACCCAAATGCACCTGCCATGAGGCCGGAAGAATCCCGACCGCCTTGCCGGAGGGCGCTTGGAGCGGGCCGTGCGCCCGCTGGCCTTGTGTGCAAACCGTTACCATTTGGGACCTTGCGAAAAACGGACCACAACTGCTGGAAAGCCGGTGCTGACGCTTAAATCTTAAAATAGAAACCCTATAGGTCAATAAAAAAATGCTGAGATAAAAAAATTTTTACCCAACCGGCTGGGGCAGTGGTGGCAGTACGGCCTCCGCGTGCAGCAGGGCGGCCAGAGTCAGGCAGGGGGAGAGGTCCACCACGGTCCCCTCGGGCAGCACTGTCGCGGCCGTCCAGTCCACCAGGGCCCAGGTTCCAGTCCGGAACCGCGCGCTGACCTGCTCGCTGCGGTACCAGGCCAGCTCGCCGGCCAGCTCCAGGTGGTAGGGCTTGCCAGCCAGACGGGCCTCGATGACCCGACCGGCGGGCGTGCGCGCCAACCGGAAGGCATCGCCCTTGGCCTCGCGGTAGCCCTCCTCGTCGATCCAGAACCGGGGCTTGTCCTTGTAGGGGGCGCCGGCGGCGGGACAGAAGGTGTCACAGTTGCCGCACTCGTTGCAGAAGTCCGCGACGTTGAGGGTCTGGACCCGCTGGGTCACGGCGAAGGGCCGGGTGCCCTCGATGACCAGACTGCCCTGCCGCTGGATGAGCAGGGGCAGCTGCAGGCTGAAGGGCTCCAGGGCGTAGGCCAGGTTGGCGCGGTTGGGACAGACGGTCACACACAGGCTGCAGAGGTCGTCGCAGTCCAGGCAGCGGCTGGCCTCCTTGGCGGCGGACTCTGCGGTGAAGGGCTTGAGCACCTCGTCGAAGCCGTGCCGATCCGTCAGGGGCAGCACGGGCACCTGCTGGGCGCCCACGAGGCGGCCCTTCTTCTCCATGAGCGCCGCGTCCGCAGCACCCTTCTCGAGCAGGGGCTCGGCCTTGAGCTCCACCCCATGGCGCAGGGCAATGGCCACGGCCACGGCCCGGCCATCGGCGATGGCCATGATCACCGAGGAGGCGCCGTGCACCACATCGCCCCCGGCGAAGAGGCCGGGCACCGAGGTCGCGCCGGTGGCGGGGTCCACCACCAGGTAGCCGCTGCCGTTTCGCGTGATCTCCAGGCCTTCCAGGAAGTCCAGCACGGCCTCCTGGCTGATGGCCGAGATGATGGTGTCCGCGGGGACCAGCTCGACGCTGCCCTCCACCGGCACCGGACGGGGCCGGCCCGAAGCATCCCGCTCCCCTAGGCGCATGCGCGTGCAAGCCAGGGCCTTGACCCGGCCATGCTCGGCAACCACCGAAGCCGGGGCCAGCAGGTCCCGGATCTGGATGCCCTCTTCCACGCAGTCGTGGACTTCAGCTGGATCTGCAGGCATCTGGGCCCGGGTACGGCGGTAGACGATGGTGACCTCGCTGCCCGGTGCCAACCGGATGGCCGAGCGGACCGCGTCCATGGCGGAGTTGCCGGCGCCGATGACCAGGATGCGCTCGCCAAGGTCCATAGGCGTTCCCGCCCGCACCTTCGCGAGGAAGTCCAGGGCGTCCATGACGCCCGGCGTGTCCTCACCAGGAATCCCCAGGCGCTTGCCCTTCTGGGCGCCGACACCGAGGAACACAGAACCATAATCCCGGCGCAGCTCCGCCAGGGTGAAGTCCCGGCCCAGCACCTTGCCCAGAAGGATCTGGACGCCCAGCTCGCGCAGGCGCACCAGGTCGCCCTCGAGGGTCGCGTTCGGCAGCCGGTAGGCCGGGATCAGACCGCCCACCATGCCGCCCAGTTCCTGCTTGGCTTCGAACACGACGGGCTCGAAGCCCATCTTGGCCAGGTAGTAGGCGGCGGACAGGCCCGAGGGACCCGCGCCGACGATGGCCACCTTGATGCCCAGAGGCTTGCCCGCCACCTCGGCCGCCAAGGGTCCGGCGTTCTCGAAGGCGAAGCGCTTGATCTCGCGGATGGCCAGGGGCGCATCGTAGAAGTTGCGGACGCAGCGCTCGGTGCAAGGGTGGTCGCAGACGCTGCCCGTGATGCCCGGCTGGGGATTGGTGCGGAGGATGACCTCCATGGCCTCGGCGGGCTTGCCGTGGGCCACCAGCCACAGGTAGTCGGGTATGTTCTGGTGCGTCGGGCAGGCGTCCACACAGGGCGCGGCGATGCAGTCGAAGTGGCCCAGGGGCCGGTCGCCCTTGAAGTCCAGGGGGCGGGTGCGGCGGGCGTAGACGTCATCGCCCACGGCCTTCACGCCGTAGCTGGCCAGGTTGAAGCGGGCGCCGTGGCCGCCGGAGCGGGCCTGGATGAAGGCGTCGAGGCTGGCCGCTCCCACCTCGTCCATGGCGGCTTCGAGGTTGACGAGGTACTGCTGCAGGCGGGCGTAGCCGCCGGGCTTGAGCAGGTCGGTGCAGACGGTGACGGGGCCGAGGCCCGCCGCCACCAGGTCCGCGAAGTTGCGGGCGTCGGCGCCGCCGCAAAAGCTGACAGGCACCTGGCCGTCGAGCTCCTCGGTGACGAGGGTGGCCAGGGTGAGCGTGAGCGGATGCAGCGCCCGGCCAGACAGGTACATCATCTTCTCGTTGGTGGGGAACACGGGCCGGTGGTTCACCACCTCGAGGGTGTTGGAGAGCTTGAGGCCAAAGCCGTTCGGGCGGCCTTCGGCCACCTGGGCCAGGGCCTTGACCATGGCCATGGCATCCGGCCACTTGGGGTCGTGGCCGAAGGCCTCGTCGGGCACGGTGATGTCGAAGCCGAGGGTGTCGTTCAGCAGGCCGCGCAGCCGCTCGGGGCCGAGCAGGGTGGGGTTCAGCTTCACCCAGGTGTGCATGCCCATGTCCGTGAGCAGGAACCGGGCGATGCGCTCGATCTCCGCCGGGGGGCAGCCGTGCATGGTGGAGAGGGTGATCTGGTTGGAGAGCTCGGTGGGAATGGCGATGTCGCGCACGCCAGGATAGACCTGGGCCACCGAATCGATGGCGGCCTCCAGGGCCGGACCGGCGTTGCGCATGTCCGCGATGAACTTCTGCACCCGGGGGTGCTGGATACCTTCCAGGTTGTAGCCCACGCTCATGCTGAAGTGGGTGCCCGGATCCTTGAGCCCCAGCTTGTGGGCCAGGGCGTGGATGAGCACCCAGGCGTTGAGGTACTCCGTGAAGGACTCCTCGAGCTTGAGTTCCTGGGACCACTCGCAGTTGTAGGTCTCGTCTGCCGCGTCGATGCAGGGGCGGCTCACCTCGATCTCGTCGAGGATCTGCACCGTCTTCAGCTCGATGAAGCGGGCACCGCAGAGCCAGCTGGCGACGATGTTCTGGGCCAGCTGGGTGTGGGGGCCCGCGGCCACGCCCAGGGGCGCGGCCACGGTGTGCCCGAACATCTCCCGGGCAAGTTTGGGATGGGGTACCTGGAAGTTCGCCTTGGGGATGCCCATGACGGCGTCCCGGCTGTCGAGCTCACTGAAGATCCAGCTCGCCAGCAGGTCGATGGACGCGGAGCGGAATGCTTTTTCCATGGTGCCTTGCTCCCGGGAAATCAGAGGAGACGGTCTTGCCTTGGTACGGTCTAGCTAGATGGTGCCCGCGAAGACGGTGGGATAGCGGGCCAGGAAGGCGGCGCTGTGCTGGAGCTCCCGCTCGTCCAGGCACTCGCCGATCTTGTGGGTGTTCTGCTCGATGCCCGTGCCGAACCCGATCATGGCGGGGTGCTTGTAGACCCCGTTGTTCACCCACTGCTTCGCAGCCGCGCCAGGGACACTGGCGTCCTTGGGGATGGGGTAGCCCACCCCGTCCGTGCTGAAGACCCAGCGGTCCACGCGGGGCTCCTTGGTGAGAACGCCACCGGTGCCCACCTTGCCGTCCACGTTGGGGGAGATGACCTTCTTGTAGGCGCTCACGGCCGCCTGCACCGCGGGGTGCTCCTCGGGGGTGAGCCAGCCCAGGTAGACCTGGGGGTTGTTCAGGACGTAGCCCTTCCAGGAGGCGTCGGTGTAGGTGGGGATGGAGACCTCCACCGTGAGGCCGGCCTTGCGGGCGACGGCCACGGCGTCGAGGGCTTCGACGTCGGCGCAGGACTGCTCGGGGGTCTCACCGATGGTCAGGCGACGGTCGAAGCGGAAGGTGAACTTCTCGGGCACGGCACAGTCGCTGGGGGTGTCCAGCTTGGACCAGGAGGCCGTGCGGGTGCCGTGGCCCAGGAACGGGTCGTCCTTGAAGCCGATGCGCTGGTCGTACTTGTCGGCGGCCTCCTTCAGGATGGCGCCGCCGAACTCCAGGGGGTTCTTGCCTTCCCAAGGCATGGAGCCGTGGCAGGACTTGCCCTTGACGGTCACCTCGATCTGCATGCGGCCACGCTGGCCGCGGTAGATGCCCAAGGCGCCATTCTTGGAGCAGCCAGAGCTGTCGGTCAGGATCACCACATCAGGCACCACGGCGGGCGCGGCCGTCGGGAACACGTCACGGTTGAGGTACATGGGCCCCGCGCCGTCATTGTCCTCTTCGCAGACCGTGGCGTAGGAGTAGACGATCACGCCCTTGAGGGCGCCCTCAGCCTCCAGCTCCAGCATGATCTTGGTGGCGATGGCAGCGGAGATCACACCCCCCAGCTGATCCGCGGCGCCGCGACCGAAGATGAGGTGGTTCCACTCACTCTCGGGGGGCAGGTAGCCCAGCTCCTTGTTCAGGAACTCCTTGTTCACCTTGGTGGCGTCGATGACCCCGTCGAAGCAGTCGATGCCACCGGTATTCTGGAGCCACTGGGCCCGGAGGGGCTTCACGGTGTCCGTGTGGCCGTCGATGTAGACCACCTTCTTCTGGTCTGCGGGGATGCCGTCATTGGGATCTTCCACCCGCCACACTAGGTTGCCGAAGGCGTCAAAGTAGGCGTCCTCGTCCTTCCGCACGGCCTTGATTGCGACGATCTTCTTCCGGAGGTAGTCAATGCGGGGGAACTCGTGGTTGGAGGTGCCACAGAAGGGGTCGCCGCCCTGGTCCACGGGCTTTTCGACGTAGTCGGCGGGGATCCGGATGGCCTCCTTCAGCATCTCTGCCGCCAGGGGCAGGTACTTGGCAGCCAGTTCGGCGATGCGGGTGTCGAGGTTGGACATGGGGGGGACTCCGGTGGGATGAAGGGAAGTGAAATCCGGCGAGAGCTGCCGGGATGGGTTTGGTGAGGTTCAGGCCTTGTTCTTTTTGCCGAGCAGCTTCATCTCTTTCAGGGGCAGGGTCGTGCGGCGGATGCCGTCGAGCTGGCAGAGGGCATTGGCCACGGCTCCGGCCGTGGGGACCAGGCCGATCTCGCCCACGCCCTTGGCACCGTAAGGTCCGACCGCGTCCGGCACCTCGATGCCGATGATCTCCATGGGCGGCATGTCCTTGGCCTTGATGAGGCCCAGGTCGGACATCTTGAGGGACACGGGTCGGCCGTCCTTGTAGGGGAACTCCTCAGAGACCGCGTAGCCCAGGCCCATGTGCAGCGAGCCCTCGATCTGGCCTTCGTAGAGCGTGGGGTTCATGATCCGGCCCGCGTCGTGGGCGGCGGTGATGCGGGTGATCTTGCCCGTCTCGTCCAGCTCGACCAGCTGGGCCGCGTAGCCGAAGGAGTAGTGGGTGATCACGTCATAGCCGGGCTTGGGGGGCTTGCCGGGGGGCACGGTCCAGTCGCAGACCCAGCTGCCCCGGTACTCCTTGCCGACCAGGTCCTTCAGGCCCTTGCCCGAGGCCAGATCCACCTTCAGGTCCTTGCAGGCGGCAATCACGGAATTCGCCAGCAGGGAGGTTCCGCGAGACCCGGTGGTCATGCCGGACTCAGCCTCTTCGTTGGTCTCCACGATGACCTCGATGAAGGCCGGGTCGATGCCCGTCTCTTCCACCAGGGACTGGACGCCCATGGTGAAGTTGCCCTGGCCCATCTCGCACCAGCCGTGGTGGAGCTCCACCCGGTTCTCGGCGCGGATGATGATCTTGGCGTGGCCGAAGTCCGCCAGGCCGCAGCCGATGCCTGTGTTCTTCATGCCGGCGGCGATGCCCGCGAACTTGGCCGCATAGAAGCGGTCCTTGAGGGCCTCCAGGCACTTGCGGACGCCCACCCCCGCCGTGAGCGTCTGGCCCGTGGCGATGGTCCGTCCCTCGGTGAGGGCGTTGTTCCAGCGGAACTGCCAGCGGTCAAAACCGCCTTGCTTGCAGAGCTCGTCCAGGCAGGACTCGAAGGCGAAGTTGGATTGGTTCACGCCGAAGCCCCGGAAGGCTCCGCAGGGCGCGTTGTTCGTGACCACGGCCGTTCCGTGCACCTGCACGTTGGGCACGTAGTAGGCGGCGGCCGAGTGGGACACGGCCCGCTCGATCACGGCCAGTCCGACGCTGGAGTAGGCGCCGCTGTCCGAGTGCATGGTGACCACCATGCCGGTCAGGTTGCCATCCTTGTCACAGCCCACAGCGTAGTCCATGACGATGGGGTGCCGCTTGGTGTGCATGCGCAAGGAGTCCTGGCGGGTGAGGCGCAGCATGGCCGGGCGGCCCGTGGACCAGGCCAGCATCGCCACGTGGCTCTGGGTGGTGATGTCCTCCTTGCCACCGAAGCCGCCGCCATTCTGCACCTGCACCACGTTCACCAGCTCCTTGGGCAGGCCCAGGAGCAATGCGACCTGGTGACGGTCTTCGTAGACGCCCTGGCTGCAGCTGTAGAGCTTCACGCCGGGGCGCCCATCCTTCTGCCAGGGCAGGGCCAAGGTGGCCTCAGGCTCCAGGAAGGCGTGCTCGACGCGCTGGGTGGTGAAGCGGTTGCGGGTCACGAAGGCCGAGCCGGCCAGGGCTGTCTCCGCGTCGCCCACGGTCACCGAGGCCCGGTGCAGCACGTTGCCCGGGAACATCGGATGCACCTGGTCGGCGCCCGGCTGCAGGGCCTCGAACACGTCCGTGACAGGCGCCAGCACCTCGTATTCCACTTTTACCTTGGCGGCGGCGGCCCGGGCGATGGCCTCGGTCTCGGCGGCCACAGTGGCGAGCACATCGCCCACGAAGCAGGTGATCTCTCCCTCGGCCACCAGCACCGGCCAGTCCATGGTGATGGAGCCCATCTGGCGCTTGGCGGGCACGTCCTTGGCCGTGAGCACCTTGACGACGCCGGGCGTCGCCAGGGCCTCCGAGATGTCGATCTTCAGGACCTTGGCCCGCGGGTGGTCCGAGAAGCGTAGCGCCGCCCAGATCATGTCCGGTTCCTTCATGTCCCCCACGAAGACCCGTTGGCCCAGCACGGCCTCGCGGCCCGTGTACTTGGGGTGCCGGGTGCCGACCTTGCCGGTGCCGCCCGGGTATTCCACGGGCTTGTTCTCCCGCAGGGCCTCGGCGGCGCAGGCGATGGAGTCCACGACCTTCTTGTAGCCGGTGCAGCGGCATATGTTACCGGAGAGGCCCTCGGTGATCTCCTGGCGGCTGGGATCAGGGTTCTTCCGCACGATGGCGGCGGCCTTCATGACGATGCCCGGGGTGCAGAAGCCGCACTGGACGCCGCCCTTGACCACGAAGGCGTCGGCGAAGGCGTCCTGCTCGGCCTGGCTGAGACCCTCCACGGTCGTGAGGCTCTTGCCCTCGAGCTCCTTCATCTTCATGCGGCAGCTGAGGCGCGGCTTGCCCTCCACCAGGATGGTGCAGCAGCCACAGACGCCCTCGCCCGAGCAGCCGTCCTTGGGACTGAGGATGCCGGCCACTTCCCGCAGGTAGGTGAGCACCTCCAGCTCCGGATCAAGGCTGTAGCTCACGGGCTGAGTGTTGAGCGTGAAGTCCATGGCTCCCTCCCCTCTCTTGACCTGTTGGGTGTTCGCTTCGGGTCCCCAGGGATCGATCTTGCTGCGCACCAAGCTCTGGGGAGTTGCGCGTCAGGTTGTAGTTCAATTTTAGGAATCTCGACAGATAGGTCAATAATTTTTTTCATGCGAAAAAAATTTTTTTATCTATTCTTCAAAACCCCAATACATCCAATGAAGCCAACTGCATGAAAATCAAAGACAAGCTAACGAGGAGGGCTTCCCTCAGCCATGGGATGCCTGGGCGGGCGAAACCGTTCAGTCGGCGACGATCCGGGTGCCGACCGTGGCCGGGTCCTCCGTGGCGAGGGCTTCGGCGGTGGTGATGAGCACCTCACGGCCGCCCGCAGAGAGATAGGCCAGGGCACTCTCGATCTTGGGGCCCATGCTGCCCGCCGGGAACTGGCCCCGGGCCAGGTGGTGGCGGGCCTCGGCGGCGGTCAGGCAGTCCACCCAGCGCTGGGTGGGCTTGCCGAAGTCCAGGGCCACCTTGGCGACACCCGTGAGGATGATGAACAGGTCCGCGCCCAGCTCGGCCGCCAACAGGGCGCTGAGCCGGTCCTTGTCGATGACCGCCTCCACGCCCACCAGGAAGCCGTTGGAGTCCCGGATGACTGGAATGCCCCCGCCGCCCCCGGCGATGACGGAATGCCCGGCCTGGAGGAGCAGCTTGATGGCCTCCAGCTGGACAATCTCCAGGGGCCGAGGCGAGGGCACCACCTTCCGCCAGCCGCGACCGGCGTCCTCCTTCATCTTCCACTTCTTGGTCCGCATCAGCTCCCGGGCCCGGGTCTCTTCATAGAACGGCCCCACGGGCTTGGCGGGGTTCTGGAAGCCCGAATCCTCCTTGTCCACCACCACCTCCGTGAGCACCGAGGTGACCGGCGCCGCCAGGCCCATGAAGCGCAGGCGGTTGATGAGCATGCGCTCCAGCATGTAGCCCATGGAGCCCTGGGTCATGGCCCCGCAGATATCCAGGGTGTAGGGAGGGATCTGGCCGGCGGCGGCCTCCTGCTGGATCAGCAGGTTCCCCACCTGGGGCCCGTTGCCGTGGACCACGCAGAGGGCATAGCCCTCCGCCACCACCCGGGCCAGCATCTCCGCGGTCTCCCGGGCGTTGGCGAGCTGATCCTCCTGGTGGCCCCACTCCCCTTCCCGGAGCAGGGCATTGCCGCCCACCGCCAGCAGTGCGATCTTCGGCTTCATAGGCTCGCCAGCTCCCTGAGCATCTGGCCCAGCAGGTTCCGGGTGACAACGCTGCGGTAGTGGGCGGTGGCACGGATGTCGTCGATAGGGCTCATGTCAGCCAGCAGGGCTTCCCGTGCGGCCTCGATGGGCAGGGCCGCCAGGGGTTGCCCCAGCAGCGCGGCCTCCGCATTCCGGGCCCGCACAGGCGTCGGGGCCACGGATCCGAGGCCGATGCGCAGGTCCGCCACGCAGCCCTCCTCGAGGCGGGCGTAGGCCGCCAGGCAGGTCTTGGAGATAGCCTGGGCCTGCCGGGTGCCCACCTTGCGGAAGTAGTGGAACCCCCGGCCCGAGGGCTTGGGCACGATGATCCATGCGAGCAGCTCGTCCGCGGCCAAGTCCATGCGCTTGTAGCCCTGGTGGAACTGGTCATAGGCCACACGCCGGAGGCCCCGAGGCGAGACCAGCTCGAGCTCCGCACCGTAAGCAAGCAGGCTGGGCGGAGTGTCCGCGGCGGGACTGGCATTGGCGATATTGCCCGCCAGCGTGCCGCGGTTCTGGATGGCCAGCGCGCCCGTGGCCCGGGCGCTCTTCACCAGGTTGGGGAAGTGCTGGTGGACGGAGCGGCACTCCCGCAGGTCCGTGAAGGTGGTCAGGGCGCCGAAGCGCAGGCTGGTGGCGTCTTCCTCGATGCCGCGCAGCTCCGCCAGGCGGGAGAGGTCCAGGAAGCGGGTGGGCTTCAGGCGGCCAGCGTTGTAGACCACCATCAGGTCCGTGCCGCCGGCCAGGGGCGTGTAGGCCCCGGGTGCATGAGCCATCAGCTCGAGGGCTTCCCCGAGGCTGGACGGCACGCGGACGTCGAAGTCGGGCAGGTAGCCTCTCATCGGGCGGTCCTCGTGTCGGCCGCCGCGGTGTGGACCGCGTCCAGGATCTTGGCGTAGCCGGTGCACCGGCAGAGGTTGCCGGCGAGACCGTCGCGGATCTGGTCATCGCTGGGATTGGGGCAGCGGTTGATGAGGTCTGTGGCCGAGAGCAGCATGCCCGGCGTGCAGAAGCCACACTGGGCCCCGTTGTGGGTGAGGAAGGCGGCCTGAAGGCTGGACAGGCTCTCGCCCTCGGCCAAGCCCTCCACGGTGACCACCTCGGCGCCCTGAACCTGCACCGCCGGCACCAGGCAGCTGTTCACCACCTGGCCGTTGAGCAGCACGGTGCAGGCGCCACACTCACCCTCGCCACAGCCCTCCTTGGTGCCCGTGAGGCGCAGGTCCTCGCGCAGCACATCCAGAAGCCGCGCGAAGGGATGCACGCTGACACGGTGGTCTGCGCCGTTGACTGTCAAATTCAGGTCGATGCACTCAGCCATGGGACACCTCCTCGCAGCGCTCCAGCAGCCGGTCCGGAGTCATGGGCACCTCGTCCAGGCGCAGGGCGCCGAGAGCGTTCTCCAGGGCGTTCACCACGGCCGGGGCCGGCCCGTCCATGGGCAGCTCGCCGATACCCTTGGCCCCGCCGGGTCCACCCGCGTGGGCGTTCTCCAGGAAGACCACCTGGATGCGCGGCAGATCCACGCTGGTGGGGATGATGTAGTTGGTCATCTGGTTGTTGATCATGCGGCCGCGCTGCATGGTGACCTCCTCCCAGAGGCCCCAGCCGATGCCCTGGGCCACGCCGCCCTCGATCTGACCAGCGGCCAGGGTGGGATTGACCACCCGGCCCACCTCCTGCACGGCAACAAAGTCAGCCACCTTGACCTCGCAGGTATCCAGGTCTACGGCCACCTCGGCGGCGTAGCAGGCCCAGGAGTAGGTGGGATAGGCGTCGCCCTGGTAGGTGACGTCGTCCCACTTGATGTTGGGGGGGCGGTGGTACTGGCCGTAGCACTTAAGGGTTCCGAGGGTGGCCACGGCCTTGGCCACGGCGGCCTGGAAGGACTCGGGGGTGTAGGGCTCCACCAGGAAACCCTGCTGGACCAGGGCCTGCTTGAAGCCGATGGCGGCGTCTTCGAGGATCCGGCCCACCATCATGGTGCTGCGGGAGGCCACCGTTGGGCCGCTGTTGGGTACGTGGTCCGTGTCCACCGGAGCGGTGTCCACCAGCTCCACGGGCAGTTGCAGAGCCTCCGCCACGATCTGGGCGAAGACGGTGTTCTTGCCCTGCCCCATCTCGGTGGAGGCCGCCAGCACCGCCACGGTGCCATCCGCCAGGCCTTGGACTCCGGCCACGGAGGCCACGTGGGACTCGCCGTTGCCCGTGAAACCGCAGCCGTGCATGAAGACCGAGAAGCCGACCCCCCGTTTGATGGGGCCCTCTTCCGGGTTGGTGAGCGCGAAGGCCGCGCGCTTGTCGCGGTAGCCGATGGCGGCGAGGGCGCGGTCCATGATGCCCGCCAGGTCCAGGTCTTCGCGGATCACCTGGCCCGTGGCCATGGTGTCGCCCATGTGGAGGAAGTTCTTCCGGCGCAGCTCCACTGCATCCAGGCCCAGTTGCCGGGCGCAGCGGTCCATGTGGCGCTCCATGGCGAAGAGGCTCTGGGGCGCGCCAAAGCCGCGGAAGGCCCCCGGGGGGGGCGTGTTGGTGGCCACGGCCCGGGCGTGGATCCGCACGTGGGGGCAGCGGTAGACGCTGGCGGCATGCACCGCGCCGCGGCTGAGCACCACCGGCGACAGCGTGGCGTAGGCGCCGCCGTCCAGGATAAAGTCCGCCGCCAGGGCCAGCAGGTTCCCCTCCGCGTCGAAGGCCGTGCGGAGCCGCGTGCGGGAGGGGTGCCGCTTGGTGGTGCAGGCCAGGTCCTCTTCGCGGTCATAGATCAGTCTCACGGGCCTGCCGCTCTTCCAGGCCAGCAGGGCCGCGTGGCCGCCGTTCACCGAGGGATAGTCCTCCTTGCCGCCGAAGGCCCCGCCCATCTCCATGGCCACCACCCGCACCTGCTTCTCCGGCAGGCCGAAGAGCTGCTTGAGCGCGCCGTGCACATAGTAGGGACACTGCAGGGAGCCCCAGACCGTCACCTGCAGGAGCCCGTCCTTGGGTTCGACCACAGACAGCATCGCGTTGGGCTCGATGTACATCTGCTCCTGAGCGCCCGTGCGGTACTCGCCTTCGATCACGTGGGCCGCCTGAGCCCACACGGGGTCGGGGTCGCCCTTGGCGATGTGGATCTCCTTCAGGAGGTTGTCCGTGCCGTAGATCACGGTGTGAAGGTCGAGGGAGCTCTGGATGTCCAGGACCGCGGGCAGCTCTTCGATCTCCAGCCGCACGGCCCGCCGCGCCTTCTCGGCCAGAAACCGGTCCGGGTGAGCCAGCAGGAGCACTGCCTGCTGTGAGTGGGTGATCTCCTCGCCGATCCCGATGAGGAAGGGCTGGTCGTCCACCACGGAGGCCACGAGGTTCGTGCCGGGGATATCCGCCGCGGTGACGAGGGTGAACTCCTCCCAGGGGATGCCCTCGCCGAAGTGGATCGCCCGCAGGATGCCGCGCGGCACCTCTGAGCGCACCGTGAGCCCGTGGAGGGCGCCGGGCATGAACTTGTCGTCGGTGTAGATGGCGGTGCCAAGGACTTTGGCACGGCCTTCCTTCCGGATGGAAGAAGCGCCGATCACGGGGACTCCTAGCGGGGTGGTTCCTGGGTTAAACCGGGTGCTCGTCGGCGGCTATCTCCGCCTCGCGCAGCGCCCGTTCGGCGGCGTCCACGATCTTCTGGTAGCCGGTGCAGCGACAGAGGTGACCGGAGAGCTCCCGGCGCACTTCGTCGTGGGTGAACGACTTCCCGCTGTCCACCATGGCGGTGGTGGAGAGCACCACGCCCGGGGTGCAGAAGCCGCACTGGATGGCTCCCTCGTCCACGAAGGCTTCCTGCACCGGCGTGAGCTTCCCATCCTGGGCCAGGCCCTCGATGGTGACGACGGTCTTCCCGTGGGCCCAGGCCGCCATGTAGATGCATGAGTTCACGGGGGTGCCGTCGAGGAGGACCGTGCAGGCGCCGCACTCGCCGACAGAACAGCCCTGCTTCACGCCGGTGAACTGCAGGCGATCCCGCAGCACGTCCAACAGGGACTCCCGGATGTCGATCTCGATCTCCACAGCCCGTCCGTTCACGGTCATGCAGAGCCGCTTCCTCGCCTTCACGCCTGCGGTGTTCTTAGTCAGCACAGCAACCTCCCCCCCGCTTCACGGCTTCGGCCACCGCGCGCTGGGCCAGCACTTCAATCAGGTGTTCCCGGTACTCCTTCGAGGCGCGCCAGGAGGAGCGGGCCTTGGCGGGCTTCAGGGCCAGCCGGGCGATCTCCTGGACACACTCCCAGGTCACTTCGCGGCCCTGGGCGTAGTCCTCCGCCTCGAAGCAGCGGACGGGCACCGGCGCGGCCACGCCCAACCCGATGCGCAGCTCCACGAACCGGTTCTCCCGGATCTTGCAGACCACGGCGACCCCCAGGGTGGCAATGTCCATGGCCTTCCGGGGGGCGAACTTGATGTAGTGGCCGCCCATGCCCTCGTAGCCCTCGCGGGGGATGAGGATGGCGACCAGCAGCTCGCCCGGCAGCAGGTTCACCTTGCCGGGGCCCGCATAGAAGTCCCGCATGGGGATGATCCGCTCGCCCTCAGCGGTCTCCAGCTTCAGCAGCGCGTCCAGGGCGAACAGCGTCGAGGCACTGTCCGCGGACACGGCCCCGTTGCAGAGGTTGCCGCCGATGGTGGCCACATTGCGCACCTGGGGGCCACCCATGGACACCGAGGCCTCGCCCAGCACGGGCACGTGCTTGCGGATGAGCTCGTGCTCGAAGATCCGGGTGAAGGGCGCCATGGCGCCGACGGAGATGGTGCCATCCGCCAGCATCTCAATCTCGTCCAGGTGCGGGATGTTCCGCAGGCTGAGCAGGCCCGCGCCGGCCAGGCTCCCGTGTTGCATCCGGATGAGCACGTCCGTGCCCCCGGCGATGACCTTCAGCTCGGGGTTGGCCCGGAAGAGGGCCTTGGCCTCGGCGAGGGTCTCGGGTTCGCAGAGTTCGCAGATGTCAAACATGCTGCACGCTCCTTTCGGCCAGGAGCCCGGCTTCCCGGAACTTCTCGAACACCACCTGCGGGTAGAGGGGGATCTTGTGGAAGGCCACGCCCGTGGCATCCAGGACAGCGTTGCGCACCGCCGGGGCCGGGGAGATCGTCGGGCACTCACCCAGGGACTTGGAGCCGAAGGTGCCGGCCGCGTCGAAGGTCTCCACGAAGGCCGCGTTGATCTTGGGCGTGTCCAGGACCGTGGGCAGCTTGTAGTCGAGCAGGTTGGGGTTCAGGGGCTTGCCAGTCAGGGGATCGAAGAGCATCTGCTCCAGCAGCGCGGCCCCCAGGGACATGCTGACGCCGCCATGGACCTGGCCCTCGGCCAGCTTGGGGTTGATGATGGTGCCCGAGTCGTGGATGTTCCAGAGCTCCGTGACCTCCACCCGGCCCGTCTGGGTGTCCACTTCCACTTCGACGAAGGTGGCCCCGTAGGACATGGCGTTGATGCGCACGTTGGCCGAGGTGTCGCTGGTGATGGGGGCGGCGAGAAGCCGGTCGTAGTAGGAATCCATGGCCACGTCTCCCAGGCTGCAGACGGTGCGGCCCAGGCTGGTCTCGACGATCATCCGGTCCCGGATATCCATTTCAGCCACGGCCAGACCCGTGCGGCGGGTGGCCACCTCCAGCACCTTCTGCCGGACCTCCAGGGCCGCCTTGCGCACGGCGATGCCCGTCACGAAAGTCTGCCGCGACGCGTAGGCACCGGAGTCGAAGGGGGTGATGTCCGTGTCCTGGGTGGTGACCACATGGACCATGTCCACGGGCAGTCCCAAGGTCTCGGCGGTGATCTGGGCAAATACGGTGTCGCTGCCCTGGCCGATTTCCGTTGCGCCCACCTGCAGGGTGACGGAGCCATCCTGATTCATGACGATGCGGGCCCCTGCCAGTTCCAGAGCCACCGGATGGGTGCCTGAGGCGTAGGCGAAGAGGGCCATGCCCAACCCGCGGCGCAGGTGGCCGGTCTGGCCCTGGTGCGCCTGCTTCTTCTCCTCCCAGTGGATGAGCTCCTTGCCCTTCTCGATGCACTCGGGAATGCCAAAGGAGCGGACCACGTTCTTGGTGAGAGGGTCCTGGTGACCCAGCTTGATGAGGTTCTTCCGGCGCAGCTCGATGGGATCCAGCTCCAGCTTCCGGGCGATGTCGTCCAGGTGGCTCTCCAGGGCGAAGAAGATCTGGGGCGTGCCGTAGCCCCGCATGGCGCCCGCCACCGGCAGGTTGGTGTAGACCGTCTTGGGTTCGTACTTGATGGAACGGAAGTCATAGAGGGGCCTAAACTTCCCGCCGGCGGACATGGCGATGGAGTGGCCGTGGGAGGCGTAGGCGCCGGTGTTGCTCAGCACCTGGACGTGGATGCCCTGGAGCTTCCCCTCGCGGCTGAGAGCGGTCTTGAGGTGGAGCTTCATGCCATGCCGGGTGCGGGTGTCGATGAAGACCTCCTCGCGGGTCATGCAGTAGCGCACGGGCCGCCCGCCCGCCGCCAGGCTCATGGCGGCCGTCAGCGGCTCCACCACCACGTCCTGCTTGTTGCCGAAACCGCCGCCAATGTAGGGCTTGATGACCTTCACCCGGCCCCAGGACAGGCCCAGGGCCTGGGCCACGATGCGCCGGACGATGTGGGGGATCTGGGTGGAGGAGTTCACCACCACCCGCCCGTCGGAGTCCACGAAGGCGTAGGCGCTCATGGACTCGATGTGGCAGTGCTGGACGATGCTGGTCTCGTAGTCGCCCTCGATGATGAGGTCCGCGTTCTGGAACTCGGCTTCCACGTCCCCGAACTGCACCCCGAAGGAGCTGACGATGTTGCCGGGCCGGTTCTCGTGGAGGAGCGGAGCGCCCTCCTGCATGGCATCCTCGGCGGTGAGCACGTGGGGCAGCACCTCGTACTCGACCTCGATCAGGTGCAGGGCCTTCTCCGCGATGAGCAGGTCCTCGGCGACCACGGCCGCGATGGCGTCCCCGACGAAGCGGGCCTTGTCAGTAAGGATCAGTCGGTCCTCGACGTCCCGGTGCCCAGGATCCAGGGACCAGGGGTGCCCCGCCGTGGCGAACTTGATCTTCGGCAGGTCCGCAGGGGTCAGGACCGCCACCACGCCGGGCAGGGCCTTGGCCTTGGAGGCGTCGATGCGTAGGACCCGGGCGTGGGCATGGGGGCTGCGGAGGACCTTGCCCACCAGCATGTCCCGCTCGAAGAAGTCATCCGTGTACATGGCGCGGCCGGTGACCTTGGCGACGGCATCGAGCCTCTGGGTGTTTTTTCCCACGATCTTGTGGTCCATGTGGCACCTCAGTGGGGGAGCGGAGTCCCGGATTCACCCGCTCCGCAAGTATGGAATGGGACGTAGGGAACAGTAAAAATTTTTCAGTATGAGGTCACAATTTTCACTTTTCCCCGGGGCTAGCCCAGGCTCAGGGTGGGTCCTTCCATGAGATGCCCGGCGATCTCATACATGTTCGTGATTCCTCCGACCGCGAGGCGGCTGGTCAAGCCAAAGAACTCCAGGCAGGTGCCACAGGCCAGCACCTCCACCCCCCGGGCCTCGAGCTTCTGGAGGTTGGTCAGGGACTCGGAGCCCTCCACCGCCAGCTTCACCCCGCTGTTCATAAGCAGGAGCCGCCGGGGCACCCGCTCGGCTTCCGTCAGGGTGTAGACAAAGCCGCGCATCAGCAGGCGGGCCAGGTCCGGGTCCCCCTGGCCGATGCCGTCGGCGGACAAGAGGACTACCTCGACCGGCCCAGCGCCCGAACCGCCCTCAGGCAGCAGGCTAGCGGCGGTCTGGGCCGGGGCCTGGGCGAAGCCCTGGGGGCTCAGGCAAATGCGGGTTAGCCCCCCGCCCTCGTCCACGGCTTCGACTAGGCACTTCGCGTAGGCGCCGAACTTCAGCAGGTTCTCCCGGGAAGCCGCGTCGTCCACGGTGATCTCCAGGGTGTCAAAGCCCCCCTCGGCGAGGGCCTTCCGCGCCAGAATCACGGGCTGGGGGCAGGGCAGACCACGGGCGTCCAGGGTTCTACGGGTAGAGCTCATAGGTCCTCCGCCAATGCCCCGCTTCGGGCTCTCTAACTTGCCATAGATTCTCGGCACCGCTCTTTTGAAATACGGCGCCGTCTGGAACCTCGGCCAGGAGGCCGAAGCCACAGAGGCTCTGGACCTGGCGGGGCACGGGGATCAGCTCGACCGGAACTCCGGCTGCCTTGAGGGCCTTCTCCGCCCGCAGGGCTGCGTGGCTGGAGGCATAAGTGGCGAGGAGCAGCACCACTAGGTGATCCGGACCAGTCCGGCTTCCCCGCCGGTGTCACCCACGATCCAGGCCGGCACGCCCGCCGTGTGGAGGGCGGCCAGAGCCGCGTCAGCCTCGGCCGCGGGGAGGGCCGCCAGCAGGCCGCCCGAGGTCTGGGGATCGAAGAGCAGGTCAAGGTTCATGGGGCTGAGGTCGCCGCGCAGGAACCGCAGGCGGCCCTCGCGGTTCCGATAGGTGCCCTCGGGGATCAGGCCCATGGCGGCATAGTCCTGGACTTCCGGCAGCAGCGGCACCTGCACCATGCAGAGGCTCAGGCCGCAGTGGTCGCCGGTGGCCATCTCGGCGGCGTGGCCCGCCAGACCGAAGCCGGTGACATCCGTGCAGGCCTGGACCTGGAAGCCCGCCAACACCTCGGCGGCGGCCTTGTTGAGGGTGGCCATGGCGGTCTCGGCGGCGGCCTGGGCCGCGGGGGAGGCACACTCGGCGCGAAGGGCCATGTTCACGAGGCCCGTGCCGATGGGCTTGGTGAGGATCAGCTTCCCGCCGGGCTCCAGGGTGTTGTTCCGCCAGGCCCTGTCCGGGTCCACCAGGCCCGTGACAGCGTAGCCCAGCTTGGGCTCCGGATCCTCGATGCTGTGCCCACCCAGCAGGGCGCAGCCGGCCTCGGTCAGCGCCGCGAGGCCGCCCGCCAGCATGGCCTTGAGGGGTTCCATGCCCAGGGCCTTGAGGGGATGGCAGACCAGGGCCAGGGCGGTGATGGGACGGGCGCCCATGGCGTAGAGATCCGACAGGGCGTTGGCTGCGGCAATGCGGCCGAAGAGATGGGGATCATCCACGATGGGCGGGAAGAAGTCCACGGTCTGCACCAGGGCCTGGTGAGGCCCCAGGCGGAACAGGCCCGCGTCCTCGCTGCCCGAGAAGTCCGCCAGCAGCTCGGGGTAGGCGGGCTGCACCAGTCCGCAGAGGGCCTGCTCGAGCACGCCGGGCCCCAGCTTGGCGCCACACCCCGAGAACCGCGTATAGGCCGTGAGCTTCACGTGAGGATCGCCTCCAGCACTTCCAGGGTGTCGCGGATATCGCGGTCCGTGGTGAAGAATCCGGGCGACAGGCGCAGGGTGCCACCCCCGGCGAAGGTCCCGAGGCTGCGGTGGGCGGCGGGCGCGCAGTGGAGGCCCACCCGGGTGCAGATACCGCGCCGGTCCAGCTCCAAGGCGACCTCGCCCAGGTCCCTCCCGGGCAGGGTGATCGAGACCACCGGCACCCGGGGCTGGCCGGGGCCCGGCCCATGGACCACCACGCCCGGCAGCGCGAGCAGGCCCCGGAGGAGCTCGTCGCAGAGGGCAGCCTCCTGCGCCTGGATGGCCTGAAGCCCGGTGGCGGCGAAGAAGTGCAGCGTGGCCTGGAGTCCCGCCAGACCTGGCAGGTTGGGGGTGCCCGGCTCGAAGCGGTCCGGCAGGACGTCTGGCTGGACCTCGCGCTCGGAGGCGCTGCCCGTGCCCCCAAAGAGGAGGGGTTCCGGCAGGGCCCCCGGTCCCAGCAGCAGGCCGCCGGTGCCTGCGGGACCCAGCAGGCCCTTGTGGCCCGAGAAGCAGAGGTACTGACCCAGGGCCGGCAGGGGGCGGTGCCCCACGGACTGGCTGGCGTCCAGACAAAGCGGGATGCCGCGCCGGGCGCACATCTCCGCGATTTCCTCCACGGGCGTGAGGGCGCCGGTCACATTGCTGGCCGTGGTCAGGACGAAGAGGTCCGGGCGCTGGTCCAGGGCCTCGCGGAGGCTCGTGGGCTCAGGTTGACCGCAGGCATCGAAGGGGATCACCTGGAGCCGGACCCCCTGGGTGGCCTCCAGGTGGCGGAGGGGCCGCATGACCGCGTTGTGCTCCAGGCTGCTGAGCGCCACCAGCCCCCCGGGCGGAACGCTGCCCAGGAGGGCCAGGTTCAGGGCCGTGGTGGCGTTCGGCGTGAAGAGCAGCCGCTCGGAGTGGGGCGCCCCAAGGAATCCGGCACAGGCCTCGCGGGCCTCGAAGAGCAGGCGGCTCGCCGCCAGGGCCAGGGGATGGCTGCCGCGCCCCGGGCTGCAGGCGCCCTCATCGAGGCAGCGCGCCACGGCGGTCGAGACCCCGGGGGCCTTGGGGTGGCTGGTGGCCGCGTTGTCCAGGTAGATCATCGGGACTCCCCGGCCCCCAGCATCAGGATGGCCTCCAGGACCCCACCGGCAATGGCCCGGGCCTTGTCGGACACCGTGTAGCAGTGCTCCCGCAGGCCCCGGGGATCCACGTCGGCGACCTTGAGGCCCGCCTTCGCCACATAGCCGGGGCGGATGAGGCCCCGCACCACGCCGTCGATGGCCGAGCAGACGGTCACACCCTGGATTGTCAGCACCGGGTCGCCCTCCTGCACGCGATCGCCAATGGCGCAGCAGGGCTCCACCGGGCCCGCCACCGGCGCATGGATCACACGCTCCCCGCCCCGACCCGCGATGAGGCCCGGCACGCCGGTGTTGGGCTCGGCGCAGCCCGTCAGCAGCACCCGGCCCAGGTCATGCCCGCGGTTGGTCTCCACCACCGCGTGGGCATCCCGGCCCGCTTCGAAGCCGGGTCCCAGGGCCACCACCACGGGGGCCATGTCCAGCCGGGTGCCCAGGTTGCGCTTGGCGAGGATGGCGTCCACCAGGGCCACGGGCCGCAGGTGGTCGAGGCAGCGGCCCTCGGGATCCAGCAGGATCGGCACGGGATCACCGCTGGCCCAGCTCGCAGGCAGCGTGTCGCAGCGCCGGGCCTCGAGGCCCTCCACATAGGCGCGGCCTTCATACATGGCCTCGGACAAGCTGACGGTGCGGCGGATGGCGCTGGGTGCCGCCACCTCCAGGGCCACCACCCGGAAACCGGCGCGGACCAAGCGGAGGATGCAGCCCGTGGCCAGATCCCCGGCGCCCCGCACCACCACCAGCTCCCCGTGCAACAGGCTCATGGGCGCCTTCCCGGGCCGCAGGCAAGGATGCGAACTTCCGGTGCCAGTGTGGTCAGCAGCACCTGGTCCGCGGGCAGCTCCGCGAGCTGGCTCGCGGTGGGCAGGGGGGTGGCCTGATCGGCTTGGTTGAGCAGCATGGCTCGGGGTCCCGGAGCATCCTTGAAGAGGCCCTGGGGATGGCGGGCCAGGGCCACCACATGGTCCCACGTGATCGGTGCCCCGGGGGCGCAGCCGGTGACGTCATGGAAGCGCTCCGGCCGGTGGACCGTCCGCCCATCCAGGGGCCGACCCAGGGCCGTCAGGCCTACGACCCCCACCACCAGGTCCGTGCCGGAAGGTAGGACCGGCTCGTGGTCCGCGGGCGCCTTGACCGGCAGGCGGCGGGAGCCATCGGCCTCCACCAGGACGAAGTCCCAGGATGCCTTCAGAGCCGGGATCCAGGCTGGATGGAGGCCCTTCAGCTTGCCGGGCTCCACCGCCGGGCGGGCCATCAGCACCGTGAGTCCAGGCAGAACCCGGGGCAGCTCGCAGGCCCCCGGGGGCGCCTCCAGCTCGGCCCGCAGCTCGAGGGTCAGGGGGGGCCGGGCGGCTTCCCCCCGGGGGTCCATGAGGTGCGTGGTGCTGGTGAGCAGCACGCGGCGCCCCTCGGCGGCCAGCTCCTCGGCCAAACGACAGAGGGCAC
>Ga0194052_1000672_pt1 | contig 21037 bp, 36 predicted proteins | sample SepL226m_MetaG_FD_160117 | JGI IMG/M metagenome (GOLD analysis project Ga0194052, IMG submission 160117) | Anoxic zone freshwater microbial communities from boreal shield lake in IISD Experimental Lakes Area, Ontario, Canada - Sep2016-L227-6m | ecosystem: Environmental > Aquatic > Freshwater >...
GTCTTGCAGGACTTGTATATGCCGCTGGTTTTGGGCAATGGGCGACCGCACAGGTTGACGGTTGCCATTGAACATGACACAGAAGGCGCCGGAAGGTTCATGGAGTTCCATGCCCTGCTTTGCACTCTTCGTTTCCAGGACGAGGAAATGACCGAGGCGGCTGAAAACAAGGTGGTCAATCTGACACCAGCCGTCAGCAAACCTGTCCCACAGGAGGATGTCATGCAGGCCCCGCCAGTTGTTGGCAATTTTCAACTCGCGGTCAATATGCCAGCGGGCGTCCTCTTCCGCCGACCGACCGGCATTCCACATTTTCTGTTCACTTGTCATTGCCACGAACGGTGTAGCAGTCCCAGAGCGACGGGGAAAGGCGATTTTCAGGAAGCTGGTTCCTTGCGCCCCTGTGCCATCACAATGGCCGCCATCGCCTGATATGCGGCAATGCCCCTCCTGTGATCCCCTGTCGCCGGATACAGGGTCCACCTGTGTATCCGACATTGCCAAAGCCTGCCATTTTAGTATGCTTCCTACAAGTTGATAGAGAAGCCAGCCGCACAGTTTCAAAAGACATTTAAGAGGAGCATGTAAGAATATGGAAAAGACAATTGAAGAAGCAGGGATAAAAAAGTCATTTGAGTTGGATCACAAAGAATTACGCCTGTTCATAGCGGGGGAGAATTCAACCAGCAATGAGGAAGGCCGGTTTGAGAAGTGCGGAGGGATATATGCACCGAGCAAGGAAGCATGGATATTTCCCTCTCCTGTTGATGCGATCAACGCGTTTCAAACACTTGAATAATCAGATTACCGCCGATACCCAAGCTGAGATAAACGAACATGTTCTGAAGCGGCATGCCTATCTTCAAGGTGAAATTGACAAAATGACGCCATTTCAGTTGAAGGTCGCACAGGATAGGTTTACGAAGGCAATGGATGGTGCATCATCCGTTTTGAACAGGAAACTGCCCCGCATTTTGACAAACTATAAACCAAAGCATCTAAATATTGGAATATACTTTGCATCAACAGAAGAAATGCGAGATGCCAGCCCTATTAGGAATCCACACAGGGTAGATGTTCCCGCCGGAATAGCCAGCGTGAATCGGAACTGCATTTTGATTCATAACCATCTACTGCTGGCACCAGTTGAAGTCATCAAGAATATTGTTACGCACGAGTTGCTACATCATTTTTTTGCCCAGCATAAGCCAAATATAGATGACTTCGAGGGGGAAGATGACTTGAAGGAAGATGGATATATTGAGGGCACCTATAAAGAGGAGCAATGGGTGCGGGCAATTGAGAAACAGGTGACTGGGCGGCATGTAAGACTACTCGAAGCGTGGGAGGCAGCCATTGAACTAGAGGGGGCAAACTGGCGGAGTGCGTATTACAGATTGAAGCGGTTTAAGGAATAATATCATGCCAAAGAAAATGATAAAAATGGCACCGAAGCCAAAAGCTCCAACTCCCCCTGCAATACCTAAAGTCAAAGTCCCAAGAGCGGATGCCTTAGCGGTTGCAAACGAGATTATTGGATACCTTGATTTTTTTTTAGAAGTGCGGGCAATTGCGGGTTCCATCCGCAGGAGAAAAGCCATGGTCTCTGATGTTGAGATTGTTTACATTCCGAAAGTCTTTAAGGTAAAGAGGCCAGGCGAAATGTTTTCTGCTACCTATAACTCATTTCTAGAAGCGATGAAGGTGTTACTTGAAGAGGGATATTTCAAAAAAAGGCTCAGTGTAACTGGGCGGACTGGATATGGAGTGAAAAGCCAGAAGGTGTGGCATGTGGATAGTGGTATAGCCATTGACTTTTTTCGAGCAGATGCATTCAACTGGTGGAGCGTGTTTACCGCGAAGACTGGTGGCAAGGACTCCAATGTTCAGATTTCCGCACGAGCGAAACGCATGGGATACAAATGGGCATCTGAAAAGGGAGGGTTTACAAAACGCGATACAGGCGAGCTAGTCATCTGGGTGGACTCCGAAGAGGAAATCTTCAAGTTTGTCGGGCTGCCATATCTTCCCCCCCACAAACGCCCATAGCTTTTTCTGAAAAGAGCCAGTTTACCGGCGAGTTATTCACGAACCGCCCTCCGACGAGCTGAACGGGGTTGCCCATTCTCGGGCGGTTGCATCGTTCCGACAGGCTCCACTCGGCCGCAGGCTGAATAACTCGCGGGCGGGCTCACCCGCTAGAGCCCGTCCATTGCCCCAGCCTGCCGAGACTCCCAGCTTTCTCCAATTGAACCAGGTAAACCATGTTCTGCATTCCGAAACTGGGAGACTCGTCCGGCATCCCAAAAGGCAACGGCCAGCATCCCCTGTCGCCGGATACTCATGGCTCCTCATTCTTCCGGTGCAGTGAGAATCCTTGCCGCCCCCTTTCTACCGGCCAGCCTCTTTCCGCCATACTCATTCCAGCCCAGACAACCCAAACCCGTTGTCCAGGGCTTCCAATCGTATTCTGTCAGTCGGCTCGCCTGTTTCGCTTCGCTGATACTCCATGATGGAGTGTATATTCCTCATGCCTGTCCGCACTCTACGGAGGCAGGGAGAGCATCCCCTGTCGCCGGATACTCATGGCTCCTCATTCTTCCGGTGCAGTGAGAATCCTTGCCGACCCCTTTCTACCGGCCAGCAATCAAACCAACTCATTCCGCTCGTGCCTCGCCTCCAATCATTGTTTTGCACGCTCGCCGGAAACCGATAATCCTGCGGATTGCACCAGATCATGCCTGTCCGCGCGGACTTGGCAGGAGGATTTTTGGCGGACGGATACTCCCAGCTTCTCATGCTTCCGGTGCGTGGAGAGTCCTTCCGTCCTTTCTTCCAACGGTCAACCTCCCTGCCGGTCAACTCATTCCAACCAGCTCAACCCAAACCCGTCGAGCAAGGTTTCCAATCGTTTCCCTCTGGTCGGTTCACCGCGTTTCGCCTTGGGCGAGATTGGCTCAGGGCAGTGTGGCCATTGGGCCAACGCCACCGGCATTTCACGTCCACTTCGGTTGGCTGGCGGGAAGGAGGGAAATGAAGCTGGCATGAAGTGTGCGAATTTCGTAGAGCATTTCCATGGAGGACACGAAAATCGAGTCGGCAAAGCACACGTTCAATCCTTGGATCGGCTGCACGAACATTTCGGAGGGTTGCAAAAACTGCTACGCAGAAGCCAGCGAGGCGACGAGGCTTCACAAAGTTGTTTGGGGGAAAGGGCAGGCACGGAGAAAGAATTCACCAGCGGCATGGGCGCGTCCTCATGTTTGGGAAAAAGAAGCCAAGGCAAGCGGGGAGAACCCCATCATTTTTTGCGCTTCCGTTGCCGACATTTTTGATGAGGAGGTAAACGATAAATGGCGGGATGAGCTTTTCGACCTCATCAAAAAGTGCCCTTCGCTCAGGTGGTGCCTTCTGACCAAGCGCTCGGAAAAAATGTTGAGCTACAAGAGGCAGATCGAGTCGATTCCGCATGTCATCATGGGGGTCACCGCAGAGAATCAGGCCCGCTTCGATGAGCGGGTGCCCGACCTGCTTAAGATCCAGACAAAGCGATATATTTCCATGGAACCGCTGCTCGGGCCAATTCGCATGGGAAAAGCTGCCAAAGACCTGCACTGGATCATGCTCGGAGGGGAAGCGACAACAGACGGAATATCCGCACGGCCCATGCATGCGGAGTGGGTGCGGAGTGTCCGAGACGAGTGCCAGGCGGCTGGAGTGCCCTTCTTTTTCAAACAATGGGGTGGACGCTCCCCTGCCGAAAAAAAGCATAAAGGGAAGCTGCTCGATGGCAAGGTCTGGAGGCTCCCCCCCAAAGGATATTCATTTCCCTACCACAAGCCCTTGAATGCGAGAAATCAGGCCTTGTTGGAAAAACTGGAAAAGCTGGTAACAGAGGGGATCAGGGGCAGCATTGTGGCCGCAAAAGCACTTTGGAAGATCAAATCCCACGACAGCGGAACGCTTTGGAAGACGGCGGGCTACAAAACCTTTCAGGAATATTGTAAGGCCACTTGGAACTACGGTGCCGCCCACACATACAGACTGGCGGATGCCGGACAGTTTGTCGAGGACCTGGAAGATTCTCCAATTGGAGAAAAAGTGCTGCCGCGCAACGAGGCCCAGATCCGGCCCGTTTTGGATTTGCCTATGGAAAGGCGGATTGAGTTTTGGAAAGAAAAAATCATCGACCTTGGGCCTGACCAGATCACGGCACGGACAATTTCCAAGGCGGTCGAAGGGTTTATTGTGGAAAAGAAGCTGCCGAAAAAAAAGAAGCGGGAGATAAAACCTCCGACCCGAAGAGTTTTGAAAGAACGCACCGCGCATACACTGAACCGCCTCAAATTACTGACCAAGGACCACCGAAACGGAACTGCGATCCAGGATCTTCTCGGGCGGGTTGATGACTTGCTTTAAGGATCAGATACCCTCCCCTGTCGCCGGTCATCGCTACGCTGATACTCCATCAAACCAACTCATTCCGCTCGTGCCTCGGCTCCAATCATTGTTTTGCTCGCTAGCCGTGAATCGATAATCCTGCGGATTGCACCAGTCTATTCACCAACAGGAGGTCAAGGTTTGCCACTCTTGAACAGTCCGATTGGGAGAAATATAAACGCTTACAGAAACAGATCCGCAATGGTAAGTTGGTTTCGACGGATCCTGTTGTTTCTTCGGGATTCCATCAACGCGGACACGCCAACATTTCGGGCCTGTGGCAAGATACTCAGCGTGAGGGCGGGGTGAGATGTCAATATTCGGTTTCGTATTTCGAACATAAGCAAGCGCGGTCGTAATGGCTTCTTCTCTGGAAATGAAAGGCTCCGCCTTATGGGAAGCAATCTTGGTTGGAGTCGTGCAACCGAAAACACACAATGCAAATGCACAACAAAACGCTAAGCTGTGGAATGTCGGATTGGTGCTCATCGAAACTCCCCACGGGCCAGGGACAAACTGGACGAGCGTTTTGGGCTTATTTTTCATGACTGATCGCAACCTCAAGTGATTTACTATAAGGCAGAACAGAAAGCCAGGGATCAAAAGCGATCAAATTGCAAGATTCGTTATTCAACGCGACTTCTGCAAGTTCGGCACGCTTGTCGCGGTATTGTAGAAACATAATCCATTTTGATTCCTTTCGTAGTGATTCAAGAAATGCCGGTCCGTTGTCACCACCCTGAACATGTGAAACCATCGGAACGCGGATGGAAAGCAAAGGATTCAGTGTGGGGGGAGGAATTCCCTTCAATACCCGTTCGATGCGGATTCGACATGGCATGGCCTCTTGGTAGTAAAGCTTGGCCGTCGATGAAGCGATTGGCGCTGATCCTAATGTTCCAAACGGACTTTCTTTAATAAATGCAACGACGATTACATCTGCAGATTCACTCAAAACGCGTAAAGGAGGAGAGATCTCATCCTTGGCGTTTAATGCAGTGACGAAAAGTAGTGCAAGTATAACAAGCAGGCGCTGTGGGTGGATCGCAGGAAACGGGAGCGAAGGCACTCGCCCTGCTCTGCTGCCAGCAAGCCCTGTGCCTGAGCGCTGGAATGTCGGATTGGTGTTCATCGAAACTACTGACGGCCAGCGATTAACTGGACGAGCCTGTTCGCATTTTTTATTTCATGGTTCGATTGGGAATGGCACTCTACTTGATATGTAATGCTTTTTTCCCGAACATCTGTTCATAAACTAGGGTGTTAAATATATCAAAACACTCGTTATTATGGTTATCATGCAGATGAGGTGGCAAACTGGGAATATAAAGTGCCCCCATCTTTTTAAGATAATCAGATTGAATCATATGGCGGCTCTCAGAAATACTTTCATAAATAAACATAATCCCTGATTTGTCAGTCGTTTCAATGGCCAGAATCGGCTTGAATCCAATAAATGTTCTTTGCTGATCCGCTATTTTCTTCAGTGTTTCATCGGAAGAAAATACACCGTCGTTTTTTAAGTCACTAATACCAAGAACTTCGCGAAGCTCTGCAAATCTTTCAGCCTTATACAGGGCGTTCATCATCACAATGCAATTTATTGGAGAGGTGGGCTCAGTTCGTTTTTGAATAGATACCGCTGCGGCTGCTTCTGTTGAAAGCGCCGACGTCATATTAGCGTCTGAGAAATAGTGACCTTGACGAGTGATAGTCTTAGCCGTTGCGTCTTTGCCATTGGTGACGCCAGGAACTCCTTTATCAATTGATATTTCCAATTTATGCATTTCAAATGTCGAATGCTCTGCCCCCAAAGCACAAGCAATCAAAGCCATAAGTATTGTTGAGATAATTACCGGTCGGAGTATCGCTCTTTTCATGGCAGATTGTCTTTCAAAAGGTCTTTTTATTTTTGAATCTGGGGACACAGGCAAGAGATACTAAGCTTCCCATCCTTCATACCCAGATATAATGTGGTGGGTCCATTCTTCAATGGCACGGTGTCAGGACGCTTTATCTGTGCCTGCGAAACGATTGGGAGGTTATAGAACAATAAAGTATCTTTGTATTTGATTGGTTTGAGCGTGGCTGCATCAACAGGGCTAACGGTCACAACAATATCCTGCCTAGCTGTAAATTGCTGAAGCAGTGAATCGAAAGATGCTTTTGCCATTCTTGTCCATGCGTCGTCCATGTTGTCGAAGCATGCAATCGAGTATAGTGCAGTCTTATCCTGGCTCTTGAGCGCGGAAGACAGTGAACTGGAAAATGCTTGGTCGGCTGCATCCTGAGCATAAAAGCTTGGAATTGCGCAGATGAGTAGAAGTGTGGAAATAATGATGAATCGCATAAATCGTGGTTGTTTGTAGTGTGGCTGATTACGTTGAATGAGTAAGTCATCAATTTCCAGAAGCCGAAAGCGGAGGGGGATTAGCAGCCCCATCTTGTTTGGATTTCTGTCTGAGTGGGTTTTGAGGCCATGTAATAAACGCAATGTAACTAAAAAGAGCAAAACTAAGGATCTGTATGCCATCAAGATTATATGTTCGTTCCCAAATGGAAAATGTCATGTGGGAACTTGCTCCAAGAAGATCAAATACCTTCGGTGCAAGTAAATAATAGGGCAAGGCCAATACTAAACACCAAATTGCAAACTTGTAAGCGTAATGATATGTGTTTTTCATTTCTCAATCACTTTCGTTCCGACAATCTTCAACTTGCCATCAGGAGCCATACCGACAGCATTTGCTGTTCCGGTAGTGCTCCCATTCTTTGAAAACCTGATTGAACAAACCGCTACAGGAGTGAGATTCGGCACGTAATGCCTGCCGTTCATGATATGCCCTTCAATTAAGGCAGTTACAAAACGTGGGCTCATAGCGGGATCGTTCAATTGCTGGAATGTGACCTCCTTTAATTGGTTGTTTTTCCAACTCTCCTCTATACACCAAATTGATTGATCTATCAATGCTTGTGGCGTCCCTTCCCAATAGTAGCAATCGCTTAACGCTTTTGTGTCTTTTGCATTTATTGCCGATTCAAGTTTTGCTTTAAGGTCATCATATTGATGCTGGTCTGTACCAAAGGCAACGATTAAGCAGGCAAAGAATGTGAAAAGTGTTATTGTTGATGCTTTCATGTGTTTGGATAGCGGTTGAACCTCAAATTGGCGTTCATCGAACTCCCCACGGGCCAGCGATTAGATGAACGAGCCTATTCTGTTTCATTGGTTTGGTAACTTCGGCGGTGCAGCCTCAGCTCTGCGCCTACCGACAAGACTCCATACTCCAATCAAGACCACAAAGGCAGATAGGGAATATGGAAGGAACGAATACCATGCAGGAGGTTCATATCGTCCGACTTTGGATGCGAGGGCTCCTCCGAGCAGATTGAAATACCAAAGAAAATGGGTGCATGCAATAGCTCCGAGAAATAGTGTCGCTATTGCTTTTTTTAATGTTTTTCTGGTTACGCCAACAATGGCAAGGTAGATGGAGAGTGGAAAGGAGCCTATGCCTGTCCCAAACATGACTTGTGCGATGGCTTCTTGTGCTATTGACTTCATATGCAGAGACGAGTATATTCTAATGCACTGTTCGGCTGAATTTACCACGTTTTGTGCCACACACCGTCATAAATCATGCGGCCATCAGGCCGAATATATGAACTGTAATGTTCAAGAGTAAATCCGTCATCAGCATATTTCTCAACATTGCCTTCCCACTCTTTTTGATTGGAGTTGAGCCACCAAAACCAAAGAAGGCCGTTCAACCCCTTTGGAGTCTCAGAATAGCGAATTCGATGTTCTGGCTTTCCATTCTTCCAGCGGCCCTCAACGGCGGTTATCCAGTGACCACGATCCCAATAATTCTTCCCGCCAGGTTTGTCGGCATCGAGTGATTTCATAAAGGCGTCCATTTGAGCCTTGTCCATCCATCCCGTGAAGCCATGATTGGCTTCGTAAAACCTCCACGAAAAAAACAGACCGATAAGAAGGAGAAGTGACAATAGTATGAGGGACGGGGATTTCATATTTGTGTAGCAGCAGCAATTAACTTGTCGAAATCGTAGGCGGTTTTCTTTTTGTAAATTGTCATTTGACAACTGTTAAAGAAGTCAAAACATAATCAGCGCAACCAAAGTATTTGGCACTTGGTTTTTTCGCGACGGTTACCACTACTTTCTTGTAATACCTAGCATTGTAAACTTGTTCAGCAAGCGCCGCAGGCACTCTAAAGACCATCCCGCCGGTTGGATGTCCGTCAGGTTGAGGCTTTGGGGTCTCATAAATGAGGCCCCATCCATCATCTACGCTTCCACAAATTAATCCTCGTTCTGTTTCAGTTCCTTCATATAAATGTCGAAACTGAATGAGCCGCAGCGGATAGAACACCGAACACCAGATGCGCGATACAACCTCATTTCCGCAAAAAGGCTGCCCTAGCATGTAGAGGCCACAGTAGGCGATGACAAAAGCAAGTATGACAATGACGGTCTTTTTCATGAACGTATTCCGGCCATTCCAGAAATCTTGCTGAACCCTCTATATCCAAGCCCTCTGGGTGTCGAGTTCAATCCCCCTTCACCCACTGAATCGAGCAGGTTTTCAGGCATGGCCGCGCGTGCATGGGGCCACTTGAACTCGATCCATTTGCTTGATGCGGGTCACATTGGACAGGTTCAGCCAGGTCCTGTCTATCCTCTGCGGTGGGCTGGAAAACAGAAGGCCACATTTTCCCGAACTGGATTGATCAAGAAATGATTTTCAGAACCGGAAGCGCCTGATAAACTTCACATTCCTGCCCTGCGTCAAGGGATGAAGCAGAAATCCAAAAATAAACCAGTGATTGATCAAAATCTGCGGGTTTTGACCAAAGGCGGCAGCTTGTCTCATGGGGATTTCTCCTGTTTTTCCAGCACGGCCAGCGACCGGCTGGAGGGGCCGTTAACCAACAAAATATACATCTATGAAAGCAACCGTTAAATGTTCGAACTGTGGCGCCGAAATCAGCAACTTGAATTTCTCATGGGGAAAAAAGCAATGGTTATTTATTGTGCCAATCATGCTGATTGGATTTCTTCCCATGTGGCAGCTTTACAGGCCAAAAGGAGATTTTAGAAAAGACCTAAAGATTACAGTATTGGAGAAACGACAAGTCGATAAGAGCTACGAGATCCTTGGAACAGTCGAAAACAACGGGAAAACCCACTGGAAAAACACAAACATCGACTGCCTTTTCTTTGATGCCAAGGGAGTCTTCATTGACAAGGTTTCAGGTCGGGTTGATGCGGTTGTCATGCCAGGAGGAAAAGAATACTTCAAAATCACCGCAAACGATGCCGACGGTAAATTAAATTCGCCTGGGATCAACTTGGAAGCAAAGGTAGCCGATGCATACTCAAACCCATTCTAACATCTATGGTCGCAATCCGTGAATTCGCAAAATCATTATGAGATTTCTCATTCCAGCATTTGCCATCGTCATCCTCATTACAGTGTATGCAGGGGCTGCTACCACCCCTGTAACATTGGTGCGGATTGACTCCAAAGATTTCGGTGACACCAACAGTTTGATTCAAATTGAGGAGCTTGAGCGCGATGCGAACACATCAAAGCTCAGGATGACCCACCAGAAAATGGGCTCATCTGTTGGGTCGAGCATGTTTATCGTGCGCGGAATTTACGAAGTGGCGAAGGCCCGTGGAGCAGAATATTTCATCAACTTGAAAGAATGGGATGATAAGGAAGGAGGCAGAATATATGTTACTGGATTCACAAACACAAAAGATGCCGACTTAAAGCAGGAGTTTGGCGCAGAATACGATTACAATAACGAGTCTGGACAAAAGCGAGGCTACATGAGTGTTTCGCAGTTAAAGGGCATGTTTGAGTCACCTGCAGGAAAGCCTGTGCCATCAGTGAAGACCGAGCCCCCTATAATTTCTGATAAAAAGGATGCAAATGAGCCTGACGTTGGATCGAGCGCCGACACAATTCCGCACACAGCGACACCATCAGCACTGTCCATGCGAGAGCTGGGGGCGCAAGCTGGCCACGGTGACATAGGCGCTATTGATAAAATCGAAGAAATCAGAAATCAGCTTTATCAGGACATTGACTACCAGAAGGACCACAAACGAGCCACATCAAACCTTGCTTTAATGCGCGCTGCATTTGACGAAATAGCAAGATCTGTTAAGGGGAGTGATGCTGCTGATCCGGCCTTCCGTTCCCTTCTTTATGCCACAGGAAAGAACTCATTGGTTTCATTTACCGCAGATGCCTTTGGCAAAGCGGCGGCAATGGGGCACAAGCCCTCTCTTGATGTTTTGTTGCATCACAGTGAGCACGGAATACTGCTTTCCACTGCGGTTTTTGGCTTGACCATGCCTGCCGAGAAAGGGAATGAGCAAGCCATTACTTTTTTGGCTGCCGTGATAGATAATGACAGTAAAAAGCCTCTCTGGTATGCCGCATCGAAAGGGCTTGTAATGGCTGCCAACCAGGGAAATCCGGTGGCGCAGCGAGCAATGTCAAAGTTCTCTGATCACGGACAGGGGAAATCTCAACAGGCTAGCCAGCCCAACATCAAGTATTCCCTCAGTGATAGAATCGCAATCTGGGCGAAGTCATTGCAGCCCATATCTGGCATGATCACTGCGATCTCTATACTATTGAACCTTGTTTTTCTGCCTATTTCACTTCTTCTTGGCTATCTTCTATTTCGTAAGCAAATCAGGCTCTCATCGTTGTCTATTCTTCGACATCCATGGCTCACAGCATCTTTGGTCCTTGCTGTGAATACGCTTTTGCTGGTTTGGTCAACGGGTGATTTCGACAGGCATTTGTCTATAGAGCGCATTCGTGAATACTTTATCGGCTTCCCGTTTTTTTTACTCATTCTCTTACCAACAGCGATTTTGTATATTTTACTTCCCCGATTATCGAAAAAGAAAATAACACTAGTGAATGAGATAGCGGTAGTCGTAATTCTAACTGCATTCGTAGTTACAATGGCTCTGTGCGCAATAACCGTTTATAACATTTCGCGATTCGAAACATTTTGCGCATTTTTTTACTTTCTCGGGATTGGCGTTCAGATCGTACTTCTTGCACTCCTTGCCTTTATCAACAGTCGGACCGGAAATGCCTAACCGGAAAGGTTGTTACGGTGAAATATCAAGGTGTTTGTCAGCAAAGTATGAACTTCAGAACTGCCAAGATAGCACCCTGACGCAAAATATGATCGCATCAATATATGGATATCACACGAATGCCTTGCCAATGTCCTTGACATTGTGCCGTCACGCTCAGCGCCCCAGTAATTGTAAATAAAAAATACAATATTGAGAGAAAAACCAATGACAAATCGTATATTTCCACTTTTCCGCTGGCTACTGTTTTTTATGTCCTGCTTGTTCCTTGCTCTAAATGCTTGGTGCAGGGCGACAAGCATTTCGGCCTCCCGTCTGTTAGGTTGGGCCATTCTATTTGGTGTCGCGTCTGGAGTATGTGGCTTATATTCGCCTAAAGAGAAATACAGTCCTGAAAGTAAAAAGTTTATTTCGATTTTATTGGCTATAGCTGCTGTCTTTGCAGTAATTAGTCTAGTGCTTGAAATGTTTACATAAACGCGCCATAATCAATGGTTACAATAAGAGAATTTGACATCCAGATAAAGGCTGCCCTTGTGCAATCATTCCTCATGGACAACGAGATTGATTCCGTTTTGACGGACGAGAATACAAACACGTGGAGCAATTTCCGTCCTCCAATTAGGTTGCAAGTGTCAGAGCACCAGGCTGAAGAAGCCATCGCTTTACTGAAACAGTTTGACGAAGCGCCAGAAGCATCAGAAAACGGGCAAGAGTTGAACGACGAACCCAAGATTGAGTAATACCGTCATGGACTTTTTTTCGCGATTCGGAGTTGACCTGCATAAGTTCGTTTTTCAAGCGATTGTATTTCTTGTGCCTGCAATATGGGCCACATTTCGAGTTGTGCGAAACCGAACAGGGTCGGCAGTCCCATTGTGGTTGATACTGGTTTGGTTCCTTCCATTGGTCGGTCCATTGTTGGCACTGATCATCGTGCGGCAGCAAAATAATGAAAACCGTCATTCAAAATAAACTCGGCAGTGCGATCTTAATCGTCGCAGGGCTCATAATCTGGTTGAGCAGTTTAAGCCTGATTCCACACGCAAGGGAGTTGGAATATGCGCCTAGCTACGCCATTGGAGCCCTTGCGTTTTTCATTGTTGGTTGCTTTCTGCCAGAATATCGGACGGCATCCTTTTTCAGTCGCAAATCCGCTGTTGGGCTTATGGCTGTCTTTTCATTTGTGGCTACAAGGGGATTTCTTCGACATTCATTGGATTTCGATAAAATGACTGTATCTGATCAGTTCCTACAGAGTGGAGGTGTCCCGATTCTCATTGGTTTCATCACATACTGGTTGGCAATCTTTTTAATTCGAGGATTTAGAGCAACGCCTGAATATCTCTGCTAAAATAACGATGATCAGAGCAGCCATGTGCATCGGACTGAGACCTAACCAGGGCATCCTTTCATTTTGTCGCTCTTATAGGGACGCGAGTGTGAACTTGAGATTCAGGATCACCAGATCATTAAACTTATCACTATGAAACTCAGCCCAGAAGAACTTGTCTTTATTGATCGCTTGCGTTGCGCTGATAAAATATGGCCAGCAACACGCTGGCTTATTCTAATTGTCGGAATTCTCCTCATGCTCTCACCATTGCTGTATGTCGGGTTGATCCTACTAAAGTCTGATGCGCCAAGATGTTTTTTCCCATTGATTGACATGATGGGAACGCTTCTGCCCCTCCTCTCACTGACTGGGATCTTTGTCGGGACCTATGCGCGAAACAACTGGAGCGGTATTCCGACACGGCGACTTCTCCTTAGACTTGTCGCGCACGCCCAAGAAGAACCCAATGATAAAGAATAGCAGTCTCCCGCCACTTTCAGAGGGCTGTGGGTGGCGTTGAGCTTTCGACAACCAAAATATGAAACCACACCAATTTGCACGATTCGGATTGATAGCAACAGGCACGCTGCTGATTTGCAGCATCGTCCTCACCATTGTAGGTTATATGATTTTTCTTTCCGATCCTCAGCAGGGGCCTTTTGATATGTATCGGGCCAGAGAACTCACAATGGGGCTTTTTCCCACTATTCTTCTCACCGGAGCCTTCTTCGGCGCATGGTTTCTTCGCACGAGATGGTTACAGATTACCATGCTTGTTATTTATTTTCTGGTGGGCGTCTATGCGTGCATGGTCGGTTTTGTGGCGTGGCGATACACTGGAAGCATTGCGACGTTGATTACGTTTCCGCTAGTTTATCTTGTATCAGTCCCAGCCTTGGCGACTCTTCAATACAACAAAAAAGGCAAATAAAAAAAGAGGGAGGCGAATGGACCAATGAACGACGATACCGTAACCGTATTGCGAACCGGAAAGCTCTTCGTGTTTGATATGGCCGTCGATACACTCAAAAGAGCAAAAGTCCCGCACTTCACCCACGAGGAATCATCTTCTGGGTTGCGGGTTGCATTACCTGCCGCTCCTTCTGGCGGCCCAGGTGTCTGGTGGGTGATCAGGGTTCGTGAGGATTTCTCAGATGAAGCAAAAAGACTTTTGAATGCTCTTCCATTTCCTACTGGAACAAATCCCGATGTGTGGGATTACGATGCATCGGGCAAACCCCTGCCAAAATGGGCGCAGGTTTCATTTGTCGGGATTTTAATCGCGGCAGCAGCTTGGTTGATTTATAGCTCGATCATTGTCCCCCTCTTATGATCAAAGTGTTTTTCTTCCAGCTCCTCCTCGGCATATCCATCGCATTGCCATACATCGGATATGCATTCTTCATATTTGTGTGGTGGCCACATCGCCGCGATTCGCGTTTCTCATCAATTCCGTGGCTGGTGGCCTCAGTGATAATCACATTTATCTTATCTCTCATAACGCCAAGGATTGCTGCCCTCTTTCCTGACTGGACAAGCTCACCCACAGCAGCGTTAATCATTGCTTCAGCATATTTTTCTTTTACCTATCTTTTCTTTCAAGGAGTGAGGTTTTTTGTTATATTGTGGATGATTACCATAAATCTCGCATATTTGATATGTGAGAACTCACCAGGCAATCGCGTTACACACTATTTTTCCTCCCTTCACTCATATCAACGGAACTTTGGCATAGTCCTTCTGAGTTTGACACTCATACCAATTTGCATTCTGTTTATTCAGTGCTTTTCGGGATGTCCACCGCACATAAAATAAGGCAGATTACTATGCCCGCTATCTCACGTTTCAAGTTCATCGCGATTATCATCATTGCTCTGATAATCGGTTTTACAGCCGGTTTTGGTTGGATGCTTTATCTCGCAAAGACCGGCCCCGAACAGCTCTTTGTGGACGGCCTGCATATCCAGACAACGGAAGCGGTTGTAAACCTTGCTTTGCTCAAGGAAAAGCGACATGAGGACCTCAAACAACTCCTCGAAGCACGCATAGCTATGTCAGGGACTGCCGAGCGCACATTCCATCACCCGACGGCAACGGCAAATGCCAGAATGATCAAGGGATATTATTCCCTGATCGCGAACGAGAACCCACCGCCAGCAATCGCAGCGATACTTTCACAGGACACCAACACTGCCTCAGACCCACGACCGCTCGCAGATGCGATGCTCAGGGGATCTCAACCCGTCCTCAATCCACCAAACACAGCCGTTACCAAATGAAACGCCCACGATTACTCCTGTTCGCTACCCTCGCGCTTTCCTCATTTCTCCATGCGGCTAGTCCCCAATTGGGGATAGTTGAAGCGGCGACAAAGGCACAGAATTACCTCCAGTCGCTGGCACTTGGGCCAGATTTCTATATCCGGTCTCTGACTTTGCAACCAGAGACAGAAACGAACCCAGAGCAAGTATACGTTGCCCGCTTCGAGCCACCAAAACCGCTGCAATTGGACGCAGAGGGGAAGCCGATAGTTGAAAAAATCAAAGTGATTGTCGTGGACATGGCAGGAAAGGCATCGGTCGAAGAGCGAGACAATACAAGTCGCCGAGAGATCAGGCGGCGGATAATTGGCAGTGATCCCTCCACGAACAAACCGTAAAACGAGTCTCCTGCCAATCCGATTTCGGCGAGCAGAACAGTCAGCCCATAATTCAATCAACCCCTCTCTTCTACCACCATGATCATCGCCGAAGCTTTGAACACCACACAGACCGTAACCCAAACAGGAGTAGGAATCGGCTCGATCATTGCCGTGGTTTGCTCATGGGAAAGAAACAAATCCATCTTTTGGGCGATTATCGCTGCAGTATTGTCATGGATTTACGTAATCTATTTCGGCGTGACCAGAACCCGCAAGGAAAGCCCTCGCGATCACTTTGATGACCGGCGGGGGTAGAATATCTCGGAAAAAGCCCTGATTTATAGGCGCACTGAAACATGTCCACAATACGCCAATTCTTTTTCGACCCGCCGCGCGGACAATTTGCGCATAATCCCAAATGGAAATACCGTTTTCTACTTTTTACACTTGTTCTGCTTGGAGTAAGTATATTGATGAGTTGCACGTTTGAGCCTGCATATCCATATCAGAACCTGATAAGGTTGATTGTCCCGAGCATTCTGGTATTGAACCATCTCACTGCCTATTTTTATTTTGGGCCTCGGTTCACATTTCCATTCAGATTGTTTTCAGTAATCTTCCTCATTGTCGGAAGCGTGATTATCTTTTCTGATTTGTTTGGATCAATGCCCCATCGTATTCAATGTACACACACAGCGGATCACAAACTACAAAGTCCCTAATTAATTATATGAACACCATAATACTACACCGTTACATGCTCGCATTGGCATTGTTACTATCACTGGCATCAATACAAGCGTCACCGATTGACCTTTCAGATGGATACGGCGACTTCAAATGGGGCACTTCTCCAGAAGACCTGTATGCAGCGGCACAGAAAAAATATGGCGTCGCGAACGTAGTGAAACAGTCTTGCATAGTCGAAGGCTACCCAGAAGAAGAAATTATCGTAAAGGAAGGCAAAATCGCCAACCGTTTTAAGTTTTTTCGAGGAGGTTTTTATTACCTGGATCGCGGGATCTCGGTTCATTTTACTGGCTATTACACACAGGAGGATATTGATTCCGCAGATTTGGGTGCTCAAGCAAAAAAACTATATTTAAGCTCCGAAGGCATTAGTATAAGTAGTGTTTCTAAAAAAACTGGAGAATATGGAAATAGAATCATGGGAGTTGAACTACAAGTAAGTATTTTCAACAAAAATATATATGATCAGAAGATTAAAGAACTTCGCGTCGAGTCCCCAGATCTGGCAACTGTGCTTATCGAGCCATTGAAGAAACCCTGACAATAGAGTCTATCGAAAGCAAGGGATGAGTGCTCCGAATGGACAAGCTCCAGCGACCTGTGACCAAAAATCCGACAGACCCTGAGTTGAGCGAATCGGGCTCGCGGGCTCAACACAATCCAACTGACTTGGAGAATCGCTTTCTGCTTGGCGAATGTCTTTTTCAATGCGGCGGTTTGGGGATATGAGAACATTTCTCATCTTAGCAATACTGGCCTGCCTTATCGCAGTTTCAGTATTCTTTGGCGTTCCATTGATCCGGCAGGCCCAGTTGCACACCAAGCTTTCAAACCCGATAATGCAGGCGGCAATCATTGATGTAGCGAGACAATCGACCTCAAAAGTTGATCGCAACACTGCCGAGCCAATCATTCTCAAGGCGATTCCTGCCAGTCTTGCCACACTCAAAGCCAAACAGGTATGGGTGAAGCCGTGGGCAATCTGTATAAAACCGGCGCACGGTGACGATATTCTGTGTGAGAATCGCGCCTATCCCACAGGAGAGAACTGGATCATTTACCAGCCTTTGGCGGATGGCAGCAATCATTTCTACAATGAGCAATAGATTCGCGCGCGACTCCCAATCCATCCGGTCAACAGTATGAATCGCTTCCTCATGGCGACAATGGTAATCGGCTTAATTGTCTGCTCAGCCATTGCCGCTGAACAAAACGAATGCTTGAAGCCAGGGAATTATGTCACGATCACTTTTACCAACAAAAATGATCACCTTGATGGATGTTACTCTGTCTGGTCTGACGGTTTCGTGAACATGCCGTTTATAGGCAAGATTAAAGCGGAGGGGCTATCTCCCTCCGACCTGAAAACTACCCTTGAAAAAGAGTATGACCGTCAAGAGATATACAAAGGCTTACAGATAAGCGTCGAGAGAATGGACAAACCGCCAGATTTCACGAGAGACCTTCAAGTCTTGGATAAGCTGAACAAAGAGGGAATGAAAGAGATCGAAGAAAACCCATTCTGGAAAAAGCAAGGGGACTTCTTCACACCGAAAGACCGCATGCCGGATAGTGCGGGAGGGACGAATCATGTCGAAAACAAATTGCACTGACGGGCGATGATATGAAGGTCATCAAGACTCTGGTGGTTGGCCTGCTTTGCCTTCTCCTATGCGGGCTTGTGTTGAATCTTATCCTTCCACCCGCACAAGTCGGCGTAATCACTACCGGTGGAAGCGCGCGGGCCAAGAACGATGTAACCCAACTTGTCGTTGCAGCCAAGGCATACACCACGGAATATGGCAAGACACCCGAGGGAAGCCAACTTGCACAATTAAAAGCTCTGGAGGGAGACAATCCCCGCAAAATCGTTTTCATTGAAGTCGATCCCAAGCACACAACAATGGAGGGCATCTTTCTTGACCCTTGGGGCACGCCCTATGTTTACGACCTGTCCAAACCATCAGGCGCATGGGCATACTCATTCGGCAGGAACAAGATCGACGAAGGCGGGAATGGGGATGATTGCACGAGCTGGAAATGAGAGCGCTATATTTATTTTTTTCAGTGTCTCTTGTTGTTTTATCGGCCAATGCAATGGATCCCGCTTACCAGAAGGCGCTGGACGAGTCGGTGAAACAATTCCCGCCTGGAGACTACAATTCACCTGTAGTGGTAAAACGCTTTATTGCAGATCCAGAATCCGTTGGGATTCTCAGGAAAGCAAATTCAGATGGGGCGATAGAACGGGAACTACTGCAACCTGTGGAGATGCCAGAGAAGGACACAAAGACACTTTTTTCAGAGGCTGCGACATATTTCGCACGAGGGCGATATGATCTAGCTACAAAGCGTTACAAGCAAGCGCTTCTCCTTGACTCGGACAACATAAATGCGAAGGCCAACCTGTATGACATTACAGTTATTTGGACAATGTATGAAAATGGGTCGCAGCAATCGCTCATTAACGAGAAATACAATGCATTGAAGAAACGGGTTTCAAAAGATATCCTGTGCAATGCCACAGATCCAACTCCATCGCCTTCACCCAAGATCAAGAGCTACACCGGTGGATGGGGCAAGAGCACTGGCACGATAGCTGCTACGGAACCCCGATCCCATCTGGAGAAGTTTACTGCCGATGAACTCAAGAAAACTGCGGATCTGGATGTTCCAGTTGGTGTCGAAATCTTGAGTCTCGGAAGGGTCGTAGAAGGACTGGAAGACATCAAAGATCGGATTGTAGATGTCAGAATTACAAACCCGAATCCATATCCGATCTTTTTCCAGGGGCGCCAATACAAGGAGAACAAGACGATAAAGCCCGGCGTGAACAAACTGAAGGATGGTAAGTGGATAATTGCGGGTCGGGATTTGTGCGGCAGAGGGGTGCGCGACTGGGATATTGAGCCAAATGGAAGCATTGACATAATGTTGGCGCTCGACCCCAGCTTCAAAGAGCAACAGATGTTCGGAATATTCTACAGAGTGGACAAGCCATCCATTCAGTCTGAGTGCATTTTATATGAGAAGCGATAAATGACGAAGCAGCGAATCGCGGTGGTTATCGAGGGGCTGAAACTCAACGAAGCAAAACAATGAACTCATTGCGCATACTGTTCTTGGCCATGGCGCTTATCTCCGCTTCGTGCACCTCCACCAATAAGAGCGTTCTTTACCGAGTAACCTACGACTTCAACAAATTCATTGTCTGTGGCCATAACATATTCTTATCTACGCAGGATGTTCAAAGTCTTAAGAACGCTGTAACCGCCGCATTTCCATCAAAGGAGCTTTCATCCGTCACAGTTATATCCAAGCGATCTGTAAATGTGGAACTGCGCGAGTCAGCAACACACTGGAAAAAGTATCATTTCATCAAAAGAAATAATAGTTGGACACTCGATCACACTATTACAGCTCGTGATGTCTGGTATTAAAAAGTATATGCGAATAAGATCGTCCACTGCGCAATTCATAGCGCGTGTAGTTTGGAAGCCTTGTGTGGCCTTGACTGTCGGATTTAAATATATTCTCGCTTTTAAATACTTTCTTTTATTCCTGCTACTTTTTCAGGCGTTACCTGCAAGCCACGCTGAAGAGTGGATTAAGCAAGATACGGATTTAGCCACCTACCAAACTCCCAGCGACGTTGGAGGCCAATTATCAGATTCCTCTAGGATATATCTCTTTTGCGAAACCGACGGCCAGAGCCCTTGGCCTCCGACCGAGAAGGCACAACAGGCACTAAATGAAGCGGCATCATTTCTCGCTGTCCAGAAAGAGGAAAGTCTCCAATGGAATGAGAAAGGGAAGGAATATCAGATTGGCAATGCGCTCATATATCTGAGTCAAAATAAGGACACTTATCCACAGGTGCCATATTATGTTTATATAGCCATAACTGATCGCATTCAAAATGAGATCGCCGTGTTTTATGTTCATATTCGATTTCGAAACATGACAGACTTTAAGGACGTTCAGCGAATTCTATCCTCAATCAGAATCAAGTGCAGTAAACAGAGCGTGATGCGCGATCCATTTAAAGAAGGTGGTTTTTTGTGGCAGTGGGATGTCTCCTATCATCCCGTTCTCGTTATCGTTGGATCACTCGCTGAAATATCTAAATCCAGACCCGATGTTTCGATTCAGGCGACTTATGATATATGGAGCAAGTTTACAGGACCATCTCTTGCGAATCAACCTACCGAAAATGGTTTTTTTCTATTGCTCACTAAGGCGAAGGTTAAAAAGGTTATTTATGCTGATCGCACTCTTCTCCATACAGACGCAACCATCGACTGGATTTTCGAGGGGAAGTGGAAAGAGTTTAATTGCATTCTCCCTGCGAACCTTCGCCAGGTAGGGGAGCCTGACTCAAAGGGCGTTTACATTTTCGATTATTGTTTAAGCGATATTATCCATCGGGATCTCAAACCGAATGAAATTTATGTTTTGATATTTAAATATCTCAATCTGTATCCGATGGATGGTCTTTATTTGTCCTCTGTTGCCGAATTGAAAGATTTAGAAGAGATCCAAGCAATATGCGCGCATCGACCCCATTACAAGGAAGTACCTTCACATTGAACTTCTCTACCTGACCCACATACCCGATAGACGCCGAAACAGAAAGGCCAGCCATGGAGCAATCCACGCTGGCCTTTGGTGTGTCTGGGGGGTGGGGCCGAACGATTTTCTACCGACCATAGGCA
>Ga0194052_1000673_pt1 | contig 21026 bp, 40 predicted proteins | sample SepL226m_MetaG_FD_160117 | JGI IMG/M metagenome (GOLD analysis project Ga0194052, IMG submission 160117) | Anoxic zone freshwater microbial communities from boreal shield lake in IISD Experimental Lakes Area, Ontario, Canada - Sep2016-L227-6m | ecosystem: Environmental > Aquatic > Freshwater >...
TGGGCTCAATAAAGTTACACCTGATTGTGTGCCAAGTAACTGAGCAACAACTTTAGAAACCTTATAATCTATAGAATTAGTATCAGCAGATCCATCAATACCTACTTTGGCTTCTAAAGCCTCTACAATAGGTTTGATTTCTAAATTATGCCGAATAGAATGTCCTGCAGCACTTAATGTTGAACTAGCTGGCATTGTAGCAATTGTGTCTATTTCAGTTGGATACATTAGGCCCACACAGTCTGATTAATATTTTCAATAGGTGAATACTTTGTTGGATCATAACCGTCTATTTGTATAACAAGATCATCAACTAGGCAGATCAAATCGTCAACTAAAGTAGCACCAATATTGATGTTACTCGTCCAAGACGTGCTTCCTATAGTTGAGTTTGTCCAGACAGTATTTTCCATATGACTATTATATCATATTTAGATACTCAGATTTGTCCGTAAGACACTTTCTCTATCTTCTAAACGTATCTCTCGGATCTGTAATTCTTTTTCCAGTCTTTTTGAAATAAGATATTTACTGTTTACAACTTTTTCTCTGGTTTCTAAGTCTCTGGAAACTTTGTTTAGTTCTAACGTCTTAATCCTCATTTCATCCATCAAAGACTGAGCTTGCTTTTCTTTTTGTATGATAGATTGCTCACGTTCATCTAAATCTTTCTTTAGGACTGATTCTAGTGCCTTCTGAGAGATAAATTGTGACTTATCTGCTGACAAATTCTCTTTAGCTAGGTTATAATTATCGACTTTGGATTGAAAGGATGAACGAGTTTTTATAAAATCTGAATATTCGATATCAAAGTTCTCTTTTGTAGCAAATAAATCTCTTTGTTGTTTTTCAAGTTCTACTTTCTGCAATTCAATAGAAAATTGAGCAAGTTTAATCTTTTTATCAGCTTCTCTAAGATCATTCTTAAATTTAGCCAATTCAATCTCTTGCTCTTCTTTTTCTTTTTGCCACTTAGATTTTTCAATATCAATTTTTTCGTACATACTTCTAATATCATTATCAATATTCGATTGTACCTGAGAGCATTGTCGCTGTAGTTCTAATACCTTAGATTTTAATTCTTCCTTTTTGGCTTCTAAATCATTAGAGCTAATCTCTAAAATACCGACTTTACTTTGTAATTCGGTTCTTCTTTTTATTAAAGCCTCAACTTCATCAGCAGCTTGTTGTGCAGCCTCTGAGTATACCATTAGAAAGCCTTGATTTTGGAAATTAGATTTTGAGCTGTATCGTTTCTAGAAATTGGAATACCAAGAGATTTGCACTCAGCCATTAGTTCGGCTCTAGTTTTAGTTTCATTGCCGACGACTACTGTGTCATCTGCTGGAGCGTTCTTAATATCTTCTAGCGTAATTGTATCTTGCTGTTTGACTTCAAAGCCTCTAAGTTGATCAGATACTTCAATTTCTTCTTCTCTCAAAGTTTTAGAATTTGAGTCAGAGTTATCCATATTTGAATTTACAGGAGTATAATCTCCAAGCAATATTTCTTCTGAGATAATAATTTGTTTTAGAAGAGCTGTTCTCTCATTAACATCATTTACTATATTTGGTTTGCCTGTCTTCTCTGATTTTTTTTGCAAAAGGTGATCAATCAAGTGCTTTGCATAATGCTCTCCAATATATCGAGGAAGTCGTCTTGTTTCGCCGGGACGGATATTAAATATATTTCCGCCATACATTACTTGAAATCCCTCAGAGTGATTGAACTCATACATTACATCTTCTTCTTCTGCTTCTTTTTGTGGAGCCATTCCTAGGGGAGCATCTCCAGCACCGTAACTAATCTTCTTCTTGTACTCGACTGTAACATCATTACAATCTACGTCAATGTTGTGCACAATTAACGTATCATCAGGACTTTGCATAAATACCTTTCGTCGCTTTAAGAGCGATCTTTAATTATTAGATATATTATATCATATTTACATAAAGAGACTTTCAGGGTAGAAAGCCTCTTTTATATTGTGAATATTATTCAATCTTTCTCTTGTTCGCTTCCAACATTTCATATAGATAGTCAGATTAGACCAGATCGATTGAGTGATTCACTATGCAGTAGCAACAGGGTCAAGTTTACCAGATGTTGAAGTAACATTGGTAACAAAGTTCTGACAAGCGTAGCAGGAAGCCGGAGCAACCATACCAGCAGCAGCAGTTTTCGAACCGCCGACATTGTTGTATGAAATTATACCAGTTGAGCCTGAAAACATTGCAATTGGAAGACAAGCAGTACCAAGATTATAAATCTCATTACCCTTAACAACAACTCTCAATGAAGCTGTAGTAGCCCCACCAATAACACCAGAACCGGCATTATTAGAAGTTACGATATTGAAGTAGTTGTTAATAATTTTACAGTCATCAGCACCAGTAAGAGTGATCCACCAAGCATTGGCAGTAACGGCAGCTGTAGTCATATGTTGGCAATTGCTAACAGTAAGTTGATCAGCAGCAGCAGTTGTAGTCAAGAAAGAGATGATCGAAGTAGCACCAGCCTGAACGTCAACGCCATCCAAAACACAACCAGCAGCAGAGATAGTAACCATAGAGGCTAATTCTGCAACAGTTCCTTTAAGGATAACATTTTCGATCGAGCAATTAGCAGCAGACATTGTGATAGTCGTTGTAGCAGGCGTAGCAAGAGTAATAGTTGGGCGACTATTTCCTGTTCCTAAACCAATAACTCTGACACCAGCAACATCTAAAGTAATGGAGCTACCAGCAGTACCAGTAATTGTCTCAGCGTGCTTTGGCATAACGAAGACAACATCACCATTATTAGCTGTGACGCTAGTAATAGCACGATCAATAGTAGCAAATGGCTGTCCTGGGGTTGTACCAGTATTAGCAGTATCTGAACCAGTGACTGAATTTACATAATACGTATCACCGAAAGTTAAGATGCCTGCACCTTGCAGGGAATCAAGTGGCAATTTTGCTCCATAACGTAGAGCAGGGATGTAATTTTTAAGACTTTGCATATTTTCTTTCTGTTTCCTGAATTAGAGGCGGTTTTTACGCCGCCTCGTCCTCGTCAAAACAATTATTTATTGTGGATTTGAGCACCTTCTACAGGGTCAATGATTGCTTCTTCTAAAGTCTGACCAGCGGCAATCTGTGCCTCGGTCATAACTATCTCAGGAGCAACCTCTTCAACAGGCTCTTCAATTGGTTCTTCGATGGTTTCTTCAACCGGCTCTTCGATAACCTCAGGAGCAACCTCTTCAACCTCAGGGGCTGGATCAACAATCTTCTCTACCATAATAATCCTTTACGCTTAAAGCGTTATTATATTATCCAATCTCAAGGAAAACAGGACGATATTCACCATTAGCAGCAGTGTATAGGAAGTAACCAATAGTCTGATTTACTCCACCTGTTGCGTAGTTGATAACTCCACCTGCACCAGAACCAGTAGACGTAGCCATAACGCCAGTCGTACCTGCACCATCAGCTGAATAAACAGCTGCAACACCACGAGTCTGTAACCAACCATAGTTGGCAGCAGTCTGAGCAATAAGTGGAACACCAGCTGCACGAGCAGTCAATGAAGCAATTTCTTGCGTGTTGTTGTAAGTGTTGTGAACAATACTAATCTTTGAAGTTGTATCCAAAGCGATCATAAGTGGGTCGAACAGATCAATAATCATCCCGTAAGCTGAACCAGCTGAACTAAGTGCAGCGGTAGCTGAAGAAATGAAATTGTGTTTGATCTTAGCGATTTGACCAAGACCTGTACCTGCATTAACGACCATATAGCCTTCATCATAGATACCGGCTGTTACTGCTGATGTACCAGTAGTAACTTTAACTTGCGTTCCACCAATAGCAACTGCAGCTAGACAAGTCATATTCTGAGCGTCTGCTACAACTGTTGGCCCTTGCTGTAAGTAACCTGCATGATTTGTTGCAACAGCTTTGTTGAAACGAAACCAGCGACTGTCTGCACATTTGACAACTTCACCAAAGTTTTGTCCACCAGCAGTTGACTGCTGATATGGATCAAACTCGAGAAGCATTGCTGTACTCTCTAATTTCATTGTTATCCTTTTTTTATTAATTATCTAACTAAACTCCAGTAACACCAGTTAGGACACCCTGACGACGTGGAGACCAAGAAGTCAAGTTACCAAGTTGGATCAATTCACCGATTGTACCAAACTGATTAAGCGAAGAACGAAGACCAGACCAACCAAAACCGTGGAAAGTTGACATTGGAGACTCTTCGTAAACACCATCAATTTGAGCAGAACCAAGTTGAACGTCTGAATATCCCTCTACGCCATTTGTTGGCCAGCCATAGAAATCAAGATAATTCTCGTTCAATGCATATAGATTAGCTGTTGTAGCTTTTTCATCCTTGCAGAAAGGAACACCTCTGAACGAAAGTGCAACGAAACCATTTTGACCGACTAAACCTTGACCCTGAGTCATTCCACCAGTAGCACCGATTGAAGGCATACCGCTCATAGAATAATTCTCACGAATTGTAGGTGTAAGAAGTTGCTCATATAGAGACCAAACATTCTTAGGAGAAACATATAGATTGACGTGGAACTTCTGTGAACCAGATGAAGTAGCATCAGTCAAAGTAGCAAGTTTCTGAAGTGTCAAAGTACCACCAGAAGCTGTCTTTGTTGCATTTAGGACAGGGTAAGTAGTTCTTGAAAGAGAACCAATTGTGATAACTGTTGAACCATCATCAACGATAGCACCAAGACCAATGTAGTCTTTGTTTGAGTTTCCTGTACCATCACCATAAAGAAGACCGCCGATTCCATCAGCCATTTCCTGCTCGATTTCCTCAAGGGACTCTTTGATCAAATCAACTTTAGCGTCAGCTGTTGCATTAGCAACCTGATCCATACCAGCAATAGCGAGAGGGATACGAACTGCTCTCATATCAAAAATAGCCTTTACCTTAGTGTTCAACTGTGCAGCACTAAAAGTGTCCAAACCACTGAACGAACTGAACGTACCAGAACTCTTGTACTTTAGAGGCTTTCTGATGTCATAGCCTTTACCCTGTTTTGCATTTCCTAGGATACGAGCAGCAAGAATGTTGCTATTCAACACATTGTCGACCACTTTTGGGATCAAATCCTCTTGAGTAATCGCTGTAACTTTATCATCAAATGTCATGATAAAATCCTTTCTTTACTAATTATTTATTAACAAAAATCGCCAAAAAGCATATCAGCTCTGTGGCGATGATTATATTATATCACATTTAGATATCGTATTTTTGTTTTGCCTTTTGAAGCAAACGATCTAGAGATGAATTATGAAGTTCCTTGTAGCTCATTCCTTGTCCTGAAGTTGATGTTCTGCTGGATGATGATCCTATTGGAGCGAACTTGCCCGGCACTCTGTATTCTGACTGTATCCATTTGTTTTGATCAATATCAAAGTGCTTGCCTGATTGATTGTACATCTTTACAGTCTCAGCAATTTTTAACAGGTCAGTTGTACCCATAAAATGAGCAAAACCAAATAGATCTCTTCTAGCAGCATTACCTGGATCGTTGTGATCTTTTGGATCTCTTACTTCTGGAAGATAACCGTCTTTAACAGCTTGTGCCGCTTCTTGCTCAAATTTATCATCCCATTCTTTTTCAGCAACTTTCATCTCTTCTTGCTTTGAAAGCTGTTCTTCTTCTTTTGCTAACAATCTAGCCTCAGCCTTTGCTTCTGCTGTCTGCTCAATCTCGTCTCGTAAAGTTCTCCAGTCAGCTGGTGGAGCGTTTCGTGGGTCAAGTGCTGGATCAATAGGAAGATCAACGGGTCTAGAGGCTTCCTCTATTCCTGAAATTCTCTCATTAATTGTTTGTAAATCAGCACCGAGTGAATTAACAGCTTCTAAAAGCTGACTTAAATCTTGTCCTTTGGCTGCTTCTTGAGCAGCAATTTCTTCTGGTGACATTTTGAATGTTCTCCAATTATTTAATTATTCTTTTGCTTTTTGTGCTAGCTTATCTTGCGCAATCTTATGCATATTCTCTGCAAATACTGCTTCTTTCTTGGCAACTCCGCCCTTTTTCTCAGCAGTCTTGACCTTTTTAGCGGTAAATTTACCGAACTTTCCTACTGTACCCTTTTCTTCCATCTTCTTAACAGCTTTTTGTATCCAAAATGCCATATTATTCCTTTTAGGCTTGTGCCTTTTGCTTTAATAATTGTAGTTTTTGAGCAACAACTGATGGTTTGGCAGCAACTCTAGGCCCTGTGAAAGCCGATACCTTAGGCTGTGCTTTAACTTGTGGCTGTTGGCTCATAAAGTTATTTATTGCTTCTTGTGATTGTAATGGTGATGGCATTATTTAGCCTTTTTCTTTAATACACTATAAGCAATAGCAACTGCCTGCTTCTGAGGCTTGCCTGCTTTTATCTCTGTCTTGATATTCGTTGAAAAATTCTTTTTTCCTTTAAGTAATGGCATATTTATCCTTGTGGTATATTTTCTTGTATTGGTGTCTCTTCTGTTGGGTTTTGAGCCATAGAGGTCTTGCCTTGCATTGCTTCAGCTGGGTTCGGAGCTGTCTGCTCGTCTTCTAGCCCACATATCTGCATATATTTAGCAAAGCCATCTCCGTTTTGTCCTTCACCCATCATAAATGCTAACAGACGTTTAGCTTTTTCTTTTGGATTAGCAACGTCTAAGTCCTCAAACATTGATAGTGGATCAATTCCTTTGATAGGAAGTAGTGCCATTGCCGTGTCTCTGCGTGCTTTCTTATCTACTGTATTGGCTTTGATGTTTACTAGTATTCCGTCAACGATCAAGCCATTGTTGATAGTCTGTTCTACGAGTTTGCCATCATCGCCCATCTGTCTTGAATAGTGATCTTCATCGTAGTAGACCTTCATCATCTGGACAGACCATTGAGCCATCTCCCAGACAACACGATCTACAACAGTAGTAACAAGATCGTCTGCCATTGTGATATCGCCTTGCATCATCAACTGACGAGCCATACCAGACATATGCACAGAAGCCATCTCGCCTTTAGAAGCCTGATGGGTTGCGAACTTAGAATCAATATTTTCTTTGACCATTGCCATATCTTGTAGAAGCATCTGTGATGGTGGAGCACCAGCGATTGAGCCATAAGCCTTGGAGACATCTTCTGTATTGAACCATAGAGACTCTGATGGGTCATTGGTGACAGAAGCAGCATCTTCTTTGGTCATACCATTGCCGAATATCTTTTTAGGTACACAGGCATCTGATATCTCTGTGATCTGTCGTCCACGTTTGTTGACTATCTTCTGTAATGGCATTGTCTGCTCAACAGCGGTAGTATCGTCCATTGGTCCGTGACCTAAGTTCTTATGAGAAAAGAATATATATGGCTTGCGTGGTCGATCAAAGAAGTTGTGATATACGTGCTTAGTCTCAAAAGCTGAATTATCCTTCTTCAAGAACTGAGCATCATATCCGTCCCAGTCCCAGTTAGGATTTTTCATCTTATCTAAAATAATATTGCCATACTTCCAGCAAACACCTTCAAATATTTGACCTTTCTCGTCATACCAAGTAAACCAGACTTCTAAATATCGAAGTTTAGAAGCATATCTTTTAGAGGACATCTGCTTATATCCGAGTTGCTGCATCAATTCGTCTTTCTTAGCAGGAAACTTAGCAAGGACTACAGCAGTTGGCTCTTCAATCCACTCAGCGATAAACTCCATATTGTCAGCCGTAAAGCCGTCTTGTGGTATTTTAGCTGTATGATCAATGACCATACGATTGATATCACAGAGTTCATAAATATAATCACCGTTCTCGCCTTTATTGTTGTCCCAGCGATATTTGATAGCCGCTAGATAGTTGATATCGTGCATTCTAAGACCATCTTTGACAATACGTTGTCCAGCATCACAGTTGATACGTCGGCTTAGTTCATCTTGTAATGCCTTGACACTATCAACGTCAGGACCATTGCAGATAATATCTGGCAACTTGTTAGAAGCCATAGTGATCTTACGTTCAAGGTCTTCCCAGATCATATTGTCTTGATAAATAGGCTTTTGATAGTCATACATCTGACTTTCATCAATCTGATTACCAAGATAAAAGTCTTCGTTTAATTTACGACGACCTTTTAATTTGTTCTTTTCATAAAATTTATCTGAGTTGCTAATCTTTTCATTGAGTACAGAAATAAGATCTTTGTCTTCTATAGGCAAAGATAAAGCAGGCGTATCTACGACTACTCGTTCATCGTTTTTCTCTAGTTCTGATGCAGATGCTTCGTACATAAATATCCTAACTTATAATATATTTAGTGTGACATTTCTGATAATATGTTCCGCCATCGTAGTCTTTCTTTTCAATCGATCCTTTACATTGTACCACGACCGGACTCTTTATTTCATTTTCTCCGACTACAATAGATTTAATATCTCCATAGTATTCAAATACTATTTTACCACAACGACAGCATCTAAATGTATTTCTTAGTTTAGTCGGTTCAAGCCAGACGCTTATTGAGAGGTCTTTATCTGTCATTTTGCTTTTCTTTTTAGCACGATAGAAGCTGACTCTTTATCAGCCTTATCACGTTTGCCATTCTCTTCCATCTTTTCAAGACGAGTATAATAGTCTGGAATTTCTTTAAGATGAGCCAAGACGATTTTAGCTGTCATCTCTGGATCACCTTTTGTGATGTCTTTATGCTCTTGCTCGACTTTCATTCCCTGACAAAATTGGTCATAACTGACTCGAGACCAATCTACGTTTAATTTATCGCCGACTTCTCGTTCGGTCATTACATTCCTTTGTCTTCTTTTTTCTCATAGCTAGAACTCTCGCCCTTTTCTTCTTCAGCTGAGCCTTCTTTAGCTTTCTTCTTCAAAAGATTCATTCCTGCCTTTTTAGGAAGTTCTCTTTTTTCTTCTTCTTTGACACCATACTTTTTGACAGCAGCAGCTTCAATTTTCTTGTTTTCTTTAGCTTCGATCATAGGATAATCCCTATTAATAATATAAATATATTATATCACAAATGTCGTTCTGCACTTTTATGTTTCAATTTCTTCTTAAACTGTTCTGTCAGGTCGACAGTCGTTACTTGATTGCCTGTTTGTTGCCAAGGCATACGCTTCTGAATTGGTTTGGCTTGTTTGACTACGCCAGAGTTTATATTCCAAGTAGCGGCAATTGTCTTGAAGCCTAGAGATACTGAGTCATAATCATCATCGCCATCTACTTTAGCTACGTCTTCAGGATTAGTATTAGAATAGACCATTACGGGAAGTGTCTCGATCAGATTTTTGCATTTAGGATGTATCTGCCAGTATGGTTTGCCGTCTGTAGCTATAGACAAGTTCTGATGAGTCAAAGCCACACGATTAACACGAGCACCAGCACTTAGCGTATCACCCCTTATTACTCTGCAACCTGTCGGCTGGATTATACGTTCAAATATTTTAGCAATTGACTCCTTGCCTTCTTTGTCAGCATAACAATCGTGAGGCAAAACTATAAATTCAGTCTTTTCCATCTTGGTAAATATTGCGATCTGTTGTGCCCATAGTTCTGGAGATGTCTTGTTCTGGTGTAGCTCTCTATAAGAGTAAATTCTTGATACTCCCCATTGGTTCTCTGGACAGATAGCAAGCCATTGGGCTGAACCTGCGTGACCATAGCCCCAGTCAAAGCCTATAATCTTTTTACAATCTTCCAACGGATAGTCAAATCTATCAGTGACGTGTACATCTTGCATAAACTCAGAGAATACCTGACCGATGAATACATCCCAGCTACCCATACGCCAAGCCTTCCAGAGCTGATAGTTGACTTCCTTTAGTTGATCAAGACGTTTGATATAGTTCGGATCGTTCTTTGATAGTGTTGGGTTGTTATCAAGAGTAGCCGGAATAAATATTCTCATTACTCCATTTTCATCTTTGTAGGGTAGTCCCATCTGTGCTTTTTGAAGAACACCCATCTCATCAATGTATTCGTATGATCGTAGTTCAGCAGTATCAATAAAGCGTTTCTTGACCCATCCGTGACCAACACCGCCGGGATTACCAGTTGAGAACACTTGAGCCGGCAAGGAAGGCTCAGAAGATCGACAAGATGATATAAGCTGCAAGTATCTTTGCTCGTTTGGTATCTGTGTTAGCTCTTCAATCAGTTCTCTATGATATTCGTGTCCTTGGTACTTAGTATAGGCTTGATCGTCTCCAAGATGTCCTGAGCGGATTATAGCACCACTCTTAAATGTTATGACTGAGGGCTTGTAAGCAAATGTAGCTCCATATCCCCTAAACCATACTCTTGCTCTATCCATCCAGTCAGAAAGATCGTCAGCGTTCTTACGAATAACTAATCCTCTGTATTTTGGGTTCATTACAGGTTTAGATATCCATAGTAGTCCAGCAGCCGTCTTGCCTGGACCACGAGAGCCACCAAAAAAAGTCTCAAATATATCACTTGAAACTTTCAATGCTTCTTCTTGAGGACCTTTATGAGGTTTTATTATCATTAAATTTATCAGTTATTGATTGGGCTGACTTATACTCTTCTGGCATATAAATAATCATTGGCTCAATTTTCTCGCCGTCAGTAGTGTGGTCTACGTTCCGCATATCTCTCCAGCCAAAGTTATTAGTGAGGTTAAATATAGCTCCAGTAGCCTGTTTTTCCATCAATCTAGTCTCTACATCTTCATGCACTCTTTCTCTCGCGGCTTTTATAGCACCGAAATAGGCTTCTCTGTGAGAGTAATTATTTAGGGTATCCCTATCTATTCCCATCGATCTAGCTAATCCCGACATAGTATACGGTGCTGGATCTATCACTTCTATAACTGACTCCGCTTTGGGACTATAGACGTGCTGTATTCTATTGTCACAGAACATAAAATATTCATCAATCTTATCTTGTAGCTCTTTAAGTGTCTTGTATTTTGGCAACCTTATTGGAGGCATATTTTTTGGTACTGACATTTTAGTAATCCTTTTAGGTTTTTACTTCTCGACATCTTTCAATATTCTATCGATCTCTCCGCTCATATGTTTCATCATCTTTTCCATTCTTGCCTCGCTTGCTTCACTCTGTATATTTTGACCCAACATAATCACAGGCAATAATACTAGTTGTAATACATAAGATGATATTGCTCCACAGGTTAGAGCTAGTATCTGGTTGTTTGTTGTTATTCCAATTAGACTGCCGATACCAATGAACAGAAAAAGTATAGCACATTCCATCGTTCCGACATGATTAGTCACCCAGATGGCAATATTCTTTTTTATTTCTTCCATTCTGTTTTCCAATCTTCTTTTAATATCTCCTTGACTCTATCATCAGCGTTGCCATTAAATTCAATTCCTTCTCTGGCTTTGTTGGCTTCAACTTTCTCTTCCGCCACTGCTTTTATTATACTCTTTCCTAATTTTGAGTATCCTGCTTCATCCAGTTGTTTTTGGCTAAAAAAGTTCTTGGCTCTAGTGCCATTTAGTTTTAGAAATTCCTCGTTTGGTATTACTTTTTTTGATACCTTGTCCCATTTCTGAGGTGGTTGCATATCACCTTCAAACTTAAGTGAGTCCATTCTCACCCTGTTTCGAGTCATTAAATCGTCTGTTCTGCGGTTCTCTTTAATATGGGCACAATTAGGACATCGCTCCCCATAATGTGGATAGTATTTTATGTGAGTTGTTTCTTCGCCACAATTTGAACATTCCATTATAATCCTAATAATTCTTTTTTACGTTGGTATTCACCGTCTTTACTTAGTTTAATCTCTTCTGGTGTTTTAGCTTTGACAGGGCCTGAAGTAATTTGCTGTCGTTTCATCATATCTATTCTATTTTCGACTATCTTGTTGAATTGTTTTGTACCAATAAGATAACCAATAAAACTTGATATGGCTATGATTATAAAAGTGTAAATTCCACCGATTAACATATCAATCATTTTTCTTCATTTCTTCTAATCCATAGAAATCTTCATTAAAAAATTCATCAAGTCCTTTTGCTAAGTCACTTATTAATTCTTCTTGTAACCTTATAAATTCTGCATTCATTACTTTCTCCAAAATCTTTGCAGTTTCTTTATCTTTTTTATCTTTTGGTGTTACTTTAAATTTAGTCATTTTGTCCATATATTTTAGGCTTACTATATTTTTGCCAATTTAATAGGTATTTCTTTTTGCAAGTCCCACATTCAATATATTCATCGTGTCCGATCTCTGCCTCTACTTGTTCGTGGCCACAAGGTAGTTTAATAACATTCTTTGGCTGAGTGGTATGCCAAGACTCGTTCATTATCTGATCAATATATTTTGGATCAATTTGCGGATACATCTTTTTCTTCGATTATTATAGTTGAGGTTGTTAAGATCATTATCGCAGAACTAGAGGCATTGCGAAGGGCTGACTTGACTACTTTGGTCGGGTCAATAATTCCTGACTTGACCATATCCTTACTCTCTCCATCCATTACATCAATTCCCCAGTTCTCGTCTTTTGTGCAATCGAACCAAAATGCTTGTAATCGTTCTAGCATTTGACCAGAATTATAGCCTGAGTTCTCCATTAAAACCTCAAATGGCTTTTGGCAAGACTTTACAATTATACTCGCTCCGATGGCAATTTCTCCATCTAATCCGTGAGGAACGCTGCTAATACATCGAATCAACGTAGTCTCTCCGCCTGGAACTATACCATCTTCGCAAGCTGCCTTGACTGCACTAATGGCATCAATACAGGCTTCCTTTTTCTCTCGAACTTCTGCATCTGATGAAGCACCAACATTGATAATAGCTATTCCTGAGGTCAATTTGGCTAGTCGTTCTTGTAATCTCTCTCGGTCAAACTCTCTGTCCTCGTTTGCAAGTTGGTTTTTTATAAGTTTAACTCTCTCTTTCAAATCTTTAGCATCTCCAGCACCACCTATAATAGTTGTTGAATCTTTTGTTGAAATGATCTTTTTAGCTCTGCCAAAGTAGTCAATCTTAAATTCATTTAGTTTAATTCCTAAATCCTTTGAGATCATTGTTGCACCAGTAGCAGTAGCAATATCTTGTAAGAAGTCTAATTGTTGTATTCCAAATCCCGGTGCTTGAATACACAGAGGCTTTAGTCCACCATTTACTTTATTAGAAATAAGAGTAGCCAGAGGAGCACCGTCAACACCATTTGAGATTATAACAAGTGAAGTGTTTTCAATTAAGTTGGCTTTAAGTCCAGCATCGTAAGCTGCAAAGATACTCATAAACTCTTTCATATCGCTAATCCGAGCATCAGTAATCAAGATGTATGGATTTTCAATCTCTGCTTCGCCTGTCTCGTTATTAGTTATGAAGTATTTATTTTGCCAACCTTTATCAAAAGCCATACCCTCTTTATAATCGATTGACATATCTGTTGAGCCGGACTCTTCTACAGTAATAACCGCATCTCTACCTAATTTTTTGATAGCTCCAGCGATCAGTGAGCCGATCTCTTCATCTTGAGCTGAGATAGTAGCAATCTGTAAAATATTCTCATCCTTGATTGGAATTGACATTTCTTCTACTCTTTCGATGATCTTGTCTACTGCTATTTCAATCCCCTTGCGCAGCATTCGAGCATTAGCACCAGCTACTATGTTTTTATTGGCTTCTTTGGCGATTGCGTAAGTGAGAATTGTGGTCAGTGTTGTACCATCTCCGACTGCATCCATTTTGTCAGCGGCACTCTTAATTAGTTCAGCACCAAGATTTTCAAATTTATCTTCTAATCCAACACACTCGCGAGATACAGATACGCCATCGTGAAAAACGGCAGGTTCTCCCCATTCTCTACCGATAGCTACATTTGAACCCTTTGGACCAAGCGTGCTTGAGACTGCTTTAAATACCTTTTCAGCACCAGATAATAGTTTATTTCTTGCATCTGTTCCGTATAATATCTTTTTCATTATTCATCTCCTTCTTGTTGCATAGTTCGTGCCTCTTCTAATTGAGCCATTAAAAAGTTATAAAATCCTTTGACTGCTAACATATCTTTTTTAGTCAGATATGGCATTAGCTTTCTTTTCTTGTTAGCGTCTGCAAAGTTTACCCAAGAGTCCATTACAAAGTTCTCTACTTGATCTAGGAACTTCAATATCAGTTTCTGATCTGCAATCTCTTTCATATTCCCTCCTCTATTATTGCTAAAACATCTTCAAACTTAACAATCTTATACTCTTCGCCTAACCAGCTGAATGATGAACTGTGATATTTTGGATAAACGATTGTTTGTCCTGTAGAACAAGAACATACTTCGTCTTTCTTATTTTCCCCGCATTTAATTACTTCACCAATCATCGACTCTTTCTCATCTGCTGACACTATCTCAAAGTTTCCGATCTTGTTCGTTTGCTTATCCTTAATCAACACGTACCCTGCCTGAGGTGAAATCATTTTTTACCCTTCCTTATTTAATTCGTTTATTACATCTTCTAAATAACTATCTGTCAGTTTAACTAACTTCTTGCTTTCTGTTTGAACGTCCCCTAGCCAATCAATTCCCTTTGCTATTATTATCTGGTTTTGCAGAAACTCTGGACATTTTCCGTGTAGTGCTCCGTGCTCGTCGTTGGTTACCGGTATGCCATTAGGCACATAGTATCTGGTGGCGTTGCTGTGGCTTTTATATATCCAATGGTGGATTACTTCTGTTGGCAATCCGCTAATGATTGAATATGGGTATTTTTTTATAAGTTCTATCTGGTAAGTTTTATCAGCTTTATGTCTTAATCTATCGTTTTCTTTGCCACTTATTTGACGCATAGTTGCCGTTTTGCTGCGTTTAATACTGTCTTGCCATAGACGATAGCATTTGTAGTTAGGGTGTGTTTGCTGGAGACTTGTGGTCGGATTATCAATTATCTCGTTGCAACCTTTACAAATTCTAATCTTTTTACTTTTCACTTTCAATACCGTCTTTAATATATTTTCTAAGTTGATCAGTACGATTGCGTCTGTTTTTGTGGGCTATTTGGTCAATCTTTTCAACATCTGTTGTTTCCATTCTGATTGCAATAACTTTTACTAGTTTTTTCTCTCTCATAATATTTCCTGATTAGTTCCTAACCGATGCCTCCGAAGAAGCATCAGGTCAGCTACTTAGTGTCTAGTACGTCGTCGAAGTCTTTGTCTTCGTTAGCAAGAGCGAATGGGTCTCCGCCAATGAATAGTTGTTCTAGGTCTATATGCATTGATTTGTATTGCTCAAGTATCTCTGTCGGCATCTCTTCTTTTGGCTCTGGATTGGTCTGATATTCGGTCTCTTTGCCTTTGCCTGATCGACTAATGCATATATTGTACTGTGATTGATCTCCCCATTTCTTGTTATCTACAAGAGCCTTGATAGCCTTGCGGATACTTGCCTGAGTGACCTCAAGTATTTGGATTGCGTCAGCGTCCCAGTTGTATACTACGAAAGCCCAGAATACTTTTGGTGTGTCCAGCGTGCCATCTTCTTTGACTTCAAGATCGTTCATATCAATCTTTTCGTTCAATCTCTTGCGGATTGGCGTTCGTCCTCGTGTACCGTCTGATTTAGTGATCTCTTTCCAATACTCGTAACCTACAATCGCACTTGATAAAATTCTAAATGTATTCTCGCCCTCAGTAAGTTTCATGTACTTATCTGTTACTGGCTCTTTATAATCCGTTGGTAAAAAACTCATAATCATCTCCTTTAGTTATCTTAATAAACTTGTTAAACTTCCCTCGTTTGTAATCTTCAATCCTGCGATTGTATGCTCTCCTGCTTTGATCGCAGCAGTTATCTTAGCGTGGTCTGGACTCTGTAAGTGCGTTGGTACTAGAGTAGGGTCGACCACCTCGTATACCCATTTGTCTTTGATGATTGTCTTAGCCCAATCGCTCTTTACTCCTTTTGATATTTCGCTAGGAGCGTTATCGATCTTTTCAATCATCTCAATGGCCTTGTTGACTGTTCCCTCATTGTCGCTTTCAAGTGCCAATTTCTCAAGTAACTCTTTTTCTGAGTTTCTTTGTTTCTCTTCTTCAATCTGCTGTAGTCTGATCTGCTCTCTCTGATACTCTAAGATGTTCTTAGTTAGAGCATTTTTGATCTCTTCGGCTTTGTCCTCAGCTGGAGCGAACCATGATCTAATCATCTTAATAGATTCCATTGCCGGGCCAGTCGCACTCTTCTTCATCGTCTCCAAGTCCTTGATCTTAATCTTAATGCCCTTCAGGTTGTCTGCGGCATACTTGCAGCTCGTCTCGTCGGTGATTGGCTTTACCCAACCTGCGATCTGATCGATGTCAGCGGTTACTAATTCAATCTCCTTTTGTTCCATACTCTCTCCCTGTTTAATTATATTCTTATACTACTCTTTATGTATTACGTTGTCAAACAGTCAACTGTGGATAAGTTTTACATTGTCAACTAAATTACTTGAGGTTGTCAACTACATTGTCAACTAAATACTTCTTGCAAGCCTCCATAATCGGCTCAATTTCATCTTCTTTTATGGCCCAAGCTGTCTCGTCATGTTTACCATTTATTTCTAGCCAGAGACAACCTTCATAGTCTTTAATTTCAGCTTTTACTTTCATATTTTCCTTTCTTTTAGTTACGAGTGGTTGCGATGTCTTGTCTCCACACCACCACAACCTTATCTCGTAAATTGACTGATTTTGTTTGGTATATGAGCTAGCAATCTCCTATACTATTTTGTTCAGTCTTCAACGACTCTGTGCTATACTGTGGTGTTCCAGCCTACGAGTTATATAAACCCTAGTATCTGGCACGGAATAGTTTATTATTAGAAGCCGTCATATTAAGATTATTTAATTTCGTTTATTCTTTTAACATAAACCAGCATATTTTTTATTGCTTCTTTAGCTGCGTTTTCGCTTGGTTTATCTCCGACTATTTCTATACACGTTTCCCTAGTATTTGTTCCATTTTTTTCTTTGATATAAATTACTGTTGTTTTCTCTTTCATCATTTCCTCATTTCATTATTTAGTGGACTAGTGTTTCCAAAGGTTTGACAAGTTACCCAATATGGTTGGTATGGTACTACTGGTTGTTGTGGCACATATACTGGATATGCTGGGATAGTTACATTTGGTTGTTGAAGTGCCTTTACTAGTAACTCAAGCATTTCAATTCTGTTTTCTAGTTGTTTAATTTTTTCATCTGTTGTCATATTACTTCCTTTTCATTATTTAGTTAGACTTTCTAAGCTCCGAAAGAACTCGTGACAAATCCATACTAGACCTTTTCGCAGCAGATGTGGCTTTTCCACAATAGTAATACTCATATTCTGCTATAGCTTTTTCGGCTATCTCTGCTTTTTCGAGAAATCTTTTCGCTTCTGATATGGCGTTACGATATTTTTGTAGCAATATATTTTCTTTCATTTTTCGGTCTCCTTAGATTTATTAAGTGCTAGAATTGAGTCTTTGGCTTCAACAATCGCTTGATTGTATTGTTCTACACTACAATCGCAGGGGAGTTCTTCTGTATCTTCGTGTGCACACCACTCGTTGTGGGTAGAAAAATGTGGTAAAGCCTTGATACACTCCTCAATAGTCTCAGTCCTTACTTTTTGCTCTAGGTCTTTGATAAAGTCTTCTAACTCGCTCGCCACTAATTCTTCACAGTGAACAAACTCATCATCTATGTTAGTGCAGTATAGGCTAGGCAATCCTTGATGTATTGCTTCTCGCAACTTTTTTTCCCAGCTTTGTTCTTGTTTCATAATCTCCTTAATTTTTACTTATTTGCTTCATAAAATGCTTGTGCAAACTCTGGATAACACATACTTCTTGCGTTCATTCTGTCGTAAGGGTCTCGGTGTGTCATAGGACTAATAATACTATTAACATGTCTGTTGATTGGTTTTGGTGTATCAGGAAATGGTTTTTTAGGTTGATTGAACAATCCCCATAAAGAAGTTTGTTTTGAATAATCAGCACCAAATTCGTGAGGTGAATATTTGTATGGTGGAGTTCCGAGAAAGCTCTTCAACGCTCCGCTTCCAGGATTCTCTATCACCCAGAATTTCAAGTTACTTTTGGAGAAGTGTCCGACTGTTGGATATTGGCACTCCCAGATAATCCTTAAACATTCTTTAACCAATCTCATACCCTCTATAAAGTCTCGTTGTGTCTTGGCATTTGACCGAGCGATAGAGAACATCGTGCAGGGTGGATTCGCTATTATCCCATAAACTCCTTTAGGTGGGTGATAATTTTCTACGCCAATATCTCTACCGACTAAACGAACATCATATCCAGCGTCTTTATATGGCTTCGAGTCACTGCCAATATCTGCACAAAGATGAAGTATTATTTTATCGTAGTTGTTCATAGTGTTATTTCTCAATATAATTATCGCACTCATCAAAGTTAGTTAAATTCTCTCCAAAGTCGCAATAAGACTGATATTCGGAGTTGCTACCTTGCTTTCTGGCACAATCCTTTGGACAAGCTTTATTCACACATCGGCAGTAGTCATCTGTTAATTTCATAGTGTTATTCCTTCTCTATCCTTTCTTGACGCTATGCGTCTAAACTAATATCGTATATTATCTGCTTCGTCCCATTTTTCGTGGTCGTTCCACCATTTTTTTAGAGGACATATTCCCCGTAAATATTCTATCTTTTTGCCAGTATAAGGATCGAAACCCATTATGTATTTTGTGAGCAGAAGTTTAGTTCCACACTTCCAACAATATCTATCTTTCATTTGATTACTCCTCGTTTGTACAATTCTTTTAGGTCAACCGCCACGCTGTATAAAACATTGTAACTGCTGCTGGTATATCCCAAGGCTTCTGCCATTTGAGAGGTCGTTATTTCACCTTTTAACCAAGCCAGAGAACATTCTATTCTTTCTTCCGTTTGCCTTACTTGGTTAGTTTTTCGTGTATCTATTTTCTTGGCTTCATCTAGCAATGTCACTTTGTATCCTCTCTATGCGTCTAAACTTTTAATTATATTTCTCGTATACTATTTCGTACTTCATTTCCTTTTTTTCCTGTGGTAAATCCAGTTTCAGATAACATTCTCTGCATAAATCAATTCTTCTTGGGCAATAGGGTCTATCCGTATAAATCTCTGAAACTTCTACCACAAATTTATATTCTTGTTCTGTTATCAAAGTTTTACACTTGTCGCAAAAATACCTTGTTTCGCTACTCATTCTGTTCCTCTCTATGCGTCTGATTAAGTTGCTCTAATAATTTACATAAAATTTGATGTTTACCAGAATAAAATTCATTTTTTGTAGAATAGGTAATCTTTCCATTTTTATCTTTCAATATTTCTGCGAAATGTTCTTTTTGTTTACATAGTTCTTTATTTATTTCTTCCACCCCCCGCTTGTAACTTGCGTCTATGAGGGATTGGATAAAAAGTTTTATAAGTGGTTTGACATCTCCCTGCCAAGTATCGCAAGAACTCATCAGGCCACCTCGAATAGTGGTAACAAATAATTCGTCAAACCTCTCTTGCCAATCTGTGCTAAGTTCTTTCATTTCTGGTGTTTCAACTGCTAAAGATTTCTTAGTAGTTGCTTCTGGTGTTGGGATTACGTAACAATGGCTACACAAAGGTTCTCCATCTTTTCTTTGATGCCTTGCTCCTTGTATTTGATTATAGTAGCAATCTTTTACAAGTTTTTGGCATCCTGCTGGACACTTGTCTTTCATTTCTGGTGTAGGGCCAGTCATTCGCTTAGTACATTTTTCACACTCGCACTTAGACATTTCTGGTGTAGGGCTAGTCATTTGACCTCCAAATCAGATATACGATTCCACCTATAAAGATTAAATTCCAAAGATTTGTCCATTGAAAAGTAAAGTCGGATGTTTTAATATACCCACCTTCGCTCATTAACCACTTAATTATTTTCATCTTTCTCCTTAGCTCTTAATGTTAGTTATCTACTAATCCAACTATATCTTTGCACTCGTCACATATGCACATCATTCCAGCATCAGGTAAGTAGTCAAAATCCTCGCCGCAGATATTACATTGTTTTGTTATTGTGTCGGACATTCTATTTTGCCCCCAGAGTGTACGCTAATGCGATTATTATCCAAATTAGTACTCCGCCACCTGTTATGGCTAATATAGCGTTTAAATCGTCACGTGTTGCCTTCCAAGCCTTAATCCTGCGCTGTCTAGCCTGTGATTTCTTGTAAAGTGCGAAATGATTGATCTCTTTGCAGTAGTTTACCATCCTATCTCCTTATTTAGTTTCTCAGTCATAATCTCTTGATATTCTCTGTCCTGGCGTTCTACTTCGGTCTCGGCTGTCTTGCCAGTTACTTCCCGGCGTACAAGTACCTGTCTGATCTTTCTTTTCTTCTGAATGGTCTCAGTCGGTAGATATAGGCCAGCGGCGTTGGTCATCTGTCTGGCCCGGCGGATTGTTTCAAAGCTTTCCATTGGGCTGCAGATGCAAATGTATATTCTGTCTAGTTCGACCGTATTTTGTGGGTAATAAATCTCGGCATATTTTGTATAAAGTTCGTTATCGTTCCCTCGTGTCTCTGGATAGTATTTCAGTATCTCCTCGACTTTGTTTCTTATCTTCATCTTATCTCCCTTCGTTTAAGATCGTTGTATTGTTCAATGTTCTCAGGGGTTAGTTCGATTATCCCTTTTTCGTACATCTCAATCCATTCATCTTCTTCTTCTTCGATCTCCCAATCTTCCTTGATCTCTTCCATAATGACCTCCCAGTCAGTTAATAAATTCTTTGTTGTAACCGTTGGTGGGTGAAGCTCGCTATTGGAGTTGTTCTTCACCCCCTCTTGGTTTATTTGTTACCAGCGTGCATGCTACGGTCATCTCCTCGTGTAAGTATTGTCTCGCCAGTAATATAAATATACGCTCTATGTATTACGTTGTCAAACGCTTGACTGTGGATAACTTTAATTTCTTTGCCTTTTTACGCTCGTTTTGTTGATATATCTCTTCGTACTGCTTGGCTTTTATCATGAAGCAAATGCTATGAATTGGGCA
>Ga0194052_1000674_pt1 | contig 21009 bp, 19 predicted proteins | sample SepL226m_MetaG_FD_160117 | JGI IMG/M metagenome (GOLD analysis project Ga0194052, IMG submission 160117) | Anoxic zone freshwater microbial communities from boreal shield lake in IISD Experimental Lakes Area, Ontario, Canada - Sep2016-L227-6m | ecosystem: Environmental > Aquatic > Freshwater >...
GAAATCATCGACATCAAGAAAGATCGCATGACTGGCAAAGAGATCGGTGCGATCTTCGCAATCTCTCCAAAGCAGGATGGTATGATTCATATCTCTCAGATCGCTGATGAGAGAGTTGAGAAAGTCTCCGATAAGCTGAAAATTGGTCAGACTGTGACTGTAAAAGTCATCGAAGTTGATCCAATGAAGGGTCGAGTTTCTCTTTCGATCAAAGCGCTAAATCAGAAATAACAAATTCTACAGAATAAAAATAATCCCCGTTCTCAGTTTGAGAAGCGGGGATTTCTGTTTACAGAGCGTACTAAATTTTCCTAGGCATGCCTAGGAACCATTCAATCGTCTCTTGCATTGAGACGACTAGAAAGAAGAAAAAAACTATTAAAGCCACTATTAGTGTGCCAATCATAGTTCCAAGGCCGAAAGCCTTGAAGATACAAAGACAATAAACGGAGACAAGCATGATGCTACGAATTGTGCCCAGAATGGCAAATACGATCCGAGCAAAATAATTTCTCATCGGATAAACAGCTTTCCAAAGAGCGAGCGCCCCCCAGAATGAGACCATAATGATCGCTAAAGTTATCGGCAGGACGTGGCATTCGTAGAGACTATAGACAAGAGCTAAAGTAAATAAGCCATCGCAGATGCTGTCAATCCTTATGATGATTTTGTTTTGCTGTACTCCAAGCTTGCTTGCAATAAAGCTGTCGAAGAAATCAGATGTGAACGCGTAAGCGATCAACAGCACGACTATCGGCCAATTCCCGTTTCTTGCTAAGTAAATAACAAAAGGGGCAATTGCCAGTCGTGATAGGGAAATCAGGATTGGAATCGAAGATTTCATAATTTGAAATGCTCCTTTTGTAAGGCTTCGGCTACTTTAACATTTTATTGGCAATACGTCAATCGTGTATAATCTTTTGCCATTGACAGCGATACTCATAAATGTTAAACTTATATCAACAAGTGCAGGTTGAACTCTCGAATTACGAACTTATTTATAGCCCTATTTTCATTATTTTTGTTTATGAATGACTTAGATAAAACGAGTGAACTCGATCTGATTGCAGAGGAAATCTCAGGTTGTGAGAAGTGTACTCTATGCAAAACAAGGACAAAAACTGTCCCTGGTTCTGGCGATTATCAGGCCGAAATTATGTTTGTCGGCGAAGCGCCAGGAGACAAAGAGGATAAATCTGGCTTACCATTTTGCGGTGCCGCTGGAAAATTTCTTGATAAAATGCTAGAGAGCATCAATCTGAAGCGGGAAGATGTCTTTATAGCAAATACCGTCAAGTGTCGTCCGCCTGAAAATCGTGATCCTGAAATTATCGAAAAGAATGCTTGCAGACCTTATCTAGAGCGCCAAATTGCACTTATTAAGCCGAAAATAATTGTCTGTCTTGGGCGTCATGCTGTTGCCAGTATGCTTCCTGATCAGCCAAATATTTCCAAAATCCATGGCGAGCCAATCATTGGCCCAAATGGAATCATTTATCTGCCACTTTACCACCCAGCTGCTGCGCTTCACAATGGAAGCCTTAGGGCGACATTATTGGCTGATTTTGCAAAGATACAAGATCTTATAACGAAATTTTAATTAAAAATAATTAGTGAAACTAAAAAGAAAGAAGATTCTTAAAAAAGTATGAAACATGATGTACTAAAAGTCATGAAGGACAGCCAACCAGCAGTGTCGAGCGTTCAAGGTGACAGAAATCAAAAATTAGAAAGCTCGATCAAGAGCGACGGTGTGTCGACTCGCTACACAGCACAACAAGTTGACCCAAACCTACAGTCAAAGTTTTTCTACGAACCGAAGCTGAAGGTTATCCCACTTGGCGGTGTTGAAGAAACTGGCGGTAAGAACTGTACGATTATCGAATACAAGAACGACATTATCATTATCGATATGGGATTTATGTTCCCAGATGAGACAATGCCAGGTGTCGACTATGTGATTCCAGATGTGACTTATCTCGAGCAAAACAAGAGCAAAATCAAAGGTCTCCTTATCACTCACGGCCACTTGGACCACATCGGCGCAATTCCTTACGTTTACGAACGTATCGGTTCGCCAACTATTTACTCTTCACCACTTAGCCTTGGCCTTATCAAGAGCAAACTCGAAGAATTTGGCCTAGACCGTACAGCGAAGCTAGCTCCTCTGAAAATCGGCGAAGACACTTTGCAGCTTGGCTGTTTCAAGATTGAAACCTTCAAGGTGAATCATAGTATTCCACAGGCTATGGGTTTCTGTATTACAACTCCAGAAGGCGTGATCGTCGCAACTGGTGACTTCAAATTTGACCACACTCCTGCTGATGGCAAGCCTGCGGACTTTTCTGGCCTTGCAATGATTGGCGCTCGAAAACCTTTACTTTTGATGATGGAATCAACCAATATTGAAAAACCAGGTGTTTCAATCTCTGAAAAAGTTCTAGAAGATTCCCTGATGTCGATCATGGAGAGATCAAAGAAAAGAATCATTGTTTCAACTTTCTCAACGCTTATCGGTCGTATTCAACAAATCTTAAATGTTTCCAAAATCTTGGATCGCAAGGTTTGTTTTGTCGGAAGAAGCATGCTGACGACTGTCGAGATCGCTCTCTCGCTTGAAGCACTTATCATGCCTCGCGATACAATCATCGACGTCAAGGATTTGAATAAATATCCAGATGAAAGAGTTGTTGTAGTTTGCACTGGTTCACAGGGCGAGGACAATGCAGCACTTACTCGAATCGCTAACGGCGAAGATCGAAATGTGAAAATGAAGAAAGGCGACCTCGTCATACTCTCATCTTCACCAATTCCTGGTAACGAAAGAGCTGTATCGAATCTTATGGACATTTTGTTCCGCTCTGGCGCTCAAGTTGTCTACCAAAAATTGATGGACGTCCATACTTCTGGCCATGCAAATCAGGAAGACTTGAAATTGATGCTTGCACTTATAAAGCCAAAATACCTCATGCCAAATCATGGTGAAAGACATAAGCTTATGCTTGAATGTCAGATCGCTCAGGAGATGGGGCTTGTCGATGAAGAGCACTGTCTTGTCGGTGACGACGGTCAAGTGATTGAGTTTAGTAAGGGCAAAGGCGAGGTTACAAACAAACGTATCCCTGCCTCCTTTGTTATGGTTGATGGTCTTGGCGTAGGGGACGTTGGCAACATCGTTCTCCGTGACCGTAAAGCAATGGCCGAAGATGGAATCTTCGTGGTCATCGTCACAGTCAATCATGAAAATGGCCAGATTATGACTTCTCCAGATATTATTTCACGTGGCTTCATCTATATGCGCGAGAGTGAAGAGCTTGTTCACAAGGCTCGTGCCGAAGTGAAGAAAATCTTTGCAAAATACGGCACAAAAGAGAAAAGTGCACCAAAGATTGACTATTCTTTTGTCAAACAAAAAGTTCGTGATGAGCTTGGCGAGTATCTCTTCAAAGAGACAGAGCGTCGTCCGATGGTGATCCCAGTTGTGATCGAAATCTAAGATCAATATTATGAAATAGACCCTGAGAAATCTGGGTCTATTTTTATGTTCAGTTAAATACGAAATTTGTTGCAACAATATACATAATGCAATATAATTAATCAAAGTGCGTGTTTTGCATTATTTTTCAGTTGTAACGCTTGGAGGAATATATGGGTAGAAGAAGATTACATCCGAAGAGGAAACCGAAGCTAAAGTGGTATCAGAAACAGGACGATTGGGGCAATTTCGTTTTTGACTGGTCTCTCGGTCTTTCTGCGGAAATTTGGCGAACTATTTTTTCAATAATAATGTTTATTATTGCGCTTATGATTTTTCTTGGGTTTATCGAAAGAGCCGGCGTCCTTGGTCGGTTTTTTGCTGACGGAGCCGAGAATATGTTTGGTTGGCTTGGCGCATATATTTTTGATTTTATTTTAGCCTACATCAGCTTTCGCTTGGTTGTTGCGCCGAGAAGGAAGAAAAATCGAGGAGGTTACCGTATTTCCGAGTTTGTTGGCCTCGTAATATTCCTTTTTGCCTTCCCAACTTTTTGTCATTTATTCCTTTCAGTTGATTACGCGCAAGAAGCGGGAATTTTTACCCGATACGGTGGAATCGTTGGCTACATGTTCTCAGTCCCACTCCGTAACGCAGTCGGCGATCTAGCATCGTTTTTGATTGTTGTGGCAATATTGCTCATCTCGATTCAGATGATTTTTGATTTCTCTATCTTTAGAGCTCTTGGGCTTAGCACCTCGCAGAAAGGTGCTGGCGGCAGCGATGATGACGATGAGGAAGAGGATGAAGAGGATGACGGCAAACTGAGAGTAAACAATCGACAGGACACAAAAGTCTCTGTTTTCGAATCAGTCAGAAAACGTTTTGGTATGAAAAAGAAGCCAAAGTTTGAAGAAGTTGAGGCTAAGGCCGCAGTTGTTGATCTTGCACCTACTGGAAATACGACGAATGTTCCGATCAAAAAAGATGTTGTTTGGCAGTATCCGAGTCTTGATCTTTTGAAGGAGCTTGATGAGGTCGCAAATCCTGGAAATATTTATAAAAATGCGGAGATGATTCAGAAATGTCTTGCAACGTTCGGCATTACCGTCAGCATGGGCGATGCTAATGTCGGCCCAACCGTAACCCAATATACGATCAAGCCTGATGACGGCGTGAAACTTAATCAGATTGTTGCACGTCAAAATGACCTCGCGCTGACATTGGCTGCCAAAAGTATTCGTATTGAGGCACCAATCCCTGGCAAAAACGCAGTTGGTATCGAAATCCCAAATAAAGTTGCTGCGAAAGTCACACTAAAAGAAATTCTAAAAGCACCACAGTTCAAGGCGATAAAAAGTAAATTAGCCTTGGCTCTTGGACGAGATGTGGCTGGCGAGCCATCAGCAATTGATCTTGAAAAGATGCCTCATCTTTTGATTGCTGGTTCGACAGGCTCAGGTAAATCTGTTTGTATTAATTCGATCATTGTTGCGTTATTATTCAACAACGATCCAAAAGATCTGCGCATGTTGTTAGTCGATCCAAAGAGAGTAGAGCTGACTTGTTACAACGAAATCCCTCATCTACTTACGCCAGTCGTAATTGAAGTAGATAAGACCGTCGCCGCTCTCAAGTGGGCTGTTTGGGAGATGGAGAGACGCTACAAGATGTTTTCTGAGCTTGGCAAAAGGAATATTGTGGCATATAACTCCGCTCCAGGGCCTGAAGGCAAATTGCCATACATTGTTATCATAGTTGATGAGTTAGCAGACTTGATGGCCACGTCGTCGAAAGAAGTTGAGGGCTCAATCGTGCGCTTAGCCCAAATGGCGCGCGCGACTGGTATGCATCTGATTATTGCGACTCAGCGACCTTCGGTCGACGTCCTAACAGGCTTGATCAAGGCAAATATTGCCTCCAGAATTGCTTTTGCGACTGCATCCCAAGTCGATTCACGTACGATTCTTGATATGTCCGGCGCAGAGAAGCTCCTCGGCTTTGGTGACATGCTTTTCATGGCCGCTGGCGCCAAGCCAAAACGTGTTCAGGGTTGCTACGTCTCTGACCCTGAGATTGAGCAGCTCGTAGCATTCTTGAAAAACAACGCCGAGCCAAACTATGACGAATCAATTTTGTCATTTGGTAGTAGCCGACATGGTGGAGGTGCGGGCATAAATGGCTCAAGTGAAGATGATTTGTATAGCGATGCACTGGATACTGTTGTGAATGCCGGCAAAGCTTCCGCATCGCTCTTGCAAAGGCGCTTGAAGGTCGGATATGCTAGAGCAGCAAGATTACTGGACATCCTCGAGGAGAATGGTGCAATTGGTCCTGCCGATGGAGCAAGGCCACGCGATGTACTCGTTTCGACTGACGATGTTGACCGTATGGGCGGTGGCGAATTTGTCAGCACTTATGAACCAGAAAACACTAAGGAAGATATTAAATTTTAGCGAATATCAAAATGGTCAGAGGCTTTTCTACAAGAAAAATTGAGACAAACAAAACATTGGGCGAAAAGCTCAAGGCTATTCGGATAGAGAAGGACATTACTTTGGAAGATGCCGAAATAGGCACCAAAGTTCGTGCTAATTATCTAGCAGCAATAGAAAAAGGTGATAGCGATTCTCTTCCATCAGAAGTCTATGTTCGAGGCTTTGTTTTGGCCTATGCAAAATACCTTGAATTTGACGTCGCTGAAGCAACCTCGGCTTATCATCGCGAGTGCAAGCTGCAACCGAAAAGAAGCCATTCGACAGAAATTAGTTACAAAAATTCCGTTAAAGATTACAAGGTAATTTTGACGCCAAAGGTTGTTGGCTATTCTTTTATTACTTTCTTCATAATTTCATTGTTCGGCTATATCATATTCCAGGTGGCACATTTTGCCGGCAGTCCAAATTTGAAGATTACTTCTCCTGGAAATGGTGGTGTCTACGTCGATGACTCGATTGATCTCCGCGGGATTACGGATAATGATACATTTTTGACGATAAACGATGAGCATGTGCCGATCACCAATGATGGAACATTCTCAACAAATCTGAAACTCCATCGCGGCATAAACGTGATTAAGGTCAAGGCAGTCAATAAGAGTAAGAAGGAGACAAGCGAAGTCCTGACGCTTGAATATAAGCCTGTTACAGCGCAGATCCCGGCTGAGTTACCAGTTGCACAATAATTTTATTATTTTAAATTTCGAATTATAATTTGGAAATTAATCTCAAAGGTTCTTATGGCCAAGAAAGAAGTTGAAGCAAAGGTGGAGAAAATTGATGGCAAAAGTGAAGCGCTAAAGGCGGCACTAATTTCGATAGAAAAACAGTTTGGTCATGGGGCAATCATGACACTGTCCGATACCGCTGCTTACAAAGTTGACTCTATTTCGACTGGATCCCTCTCTCTTGATTTGGCGCTAGGCATTGGTGGACTGCCTCGAGGACGCGTTGTAGAAATCTTCGGCCCAGAATCTTCAGGCAAAACTACGCTGGCAATTTCGGCGATAGCTCAAGCTCAGAAGCTTGGTGGAAATTGTGCGTTTATCGACGCCGAGCACGCTTTTGATCCAGAATATGCAAAAAAGATCGGCGTGAACCTTGATAATTTGCTTATTTCACAGCCAGATAACGGTGAACAAGCGCTTGAGATCTGCGAGACACTTGTTCGTTCAAATGCACTTGATATCATTGTTGTCGACTCAGTCGCCGCCTTAGTGCCACGGGCAGAGATCGAGGGTGAAATGGGTGACTCGATGATGGGCGTTCAAGCAAGACTCATGTCGCAGGCCTTACGAAAGCTGACAGGCGCTGTTTCGAAATCAAAGACAATTCTTATTTTTATCAATCAAATCCGTATGAAAATTGGTGTGATGTTTGGCAATCCCGAGACAACAACTGGAGGAAATGCTTTGAAGTTCTACGCCTCAGTTCGTCTTGATATTCGTCGTAAAGCCGCTATTAAAAAGGGTGATGAAACTATTGGCAACAATGTTACGGTTAAGGTTGTAAAGAACAAAGTTGCTCCTCCGTTCAAGGTTGCCGAATTTGATTTGATGTTCGGCTGTGGCATTGATGCCGAGGGCGAAATTATTGATCTTGGTGTTGCTCATGAGATTATCGACAAAGCTGGCTCATGGCTTTCATATAACGGTGAGAAAATGGGCCAAGGCAAAGAAGGTGCACGTTCATTTTTGAAAAACAATCCTAAAATATCGGCTGAAATCAAGAAGAAAATATTAGCAAGTATCAAGGTCAAAGCTGACATATCAAACGCCGAGAATTAATTTAAGAGACCAATTTCCGAAAAATATTTGTAGACGTTGATCGGGATAGTGATTTTGTAAAATGAAAAAGACACCACAAGAATATGTAATCAACCTTCTGAAGATCCGAGAGAGAAGCGAGGGTGAAATACGGCAGAAGATGAAACTAAAAGGCTATTTCTTGGAGGAAGTAGAATCTGTGGTGTCATTTATGAAAGAAAGAAATTTTCTAGACGATTCACGTTTTACCAAGCTTTACGTACGGAGTAAGCGATTAACTGGTCAATATGGAAAACATTCAATTCGTTGTCGACTGAAGAGCTTTCAAATTGCAGAGGAAATAGTTGAAAACGAACTAGCCGAAATTACCCAAGAAGAGGAGCTAGCCATTGCCAAGAATTTAGCCGAGAAGTGGCTGGCGAAGAAGCAGGAAAAAGACAGAACATACGAAAAGCTAGGAAGATTTCTGATGGGTCGTGGCTTTGGATACGATCTTATAAAAAAAGTTCTAGCCGAATTGATACAAAAATAAAATGATATAAAAAAAGAGGAGGGGTATGGCAAAGAATATTTCATTCATACTTTGGTTTAAGGAGATTTCTAAGAAGAGTATTCCCGAGGTTGGCGGAAAAGGCGCAAACCTAGGTGAACTAGTCAAAGCCGGCATTCCTGTGCCGAGTGGTTTTTGTGTGACCGCTCAAGCTTACTATTATTATTTAGAAAAAAGTGGACTAAAACCAAAGATTGAAAAATTGTTACATGGGCTAAACGCTGAAGACAATAAGAAGCTAAACAAAGTTTCCCGAGAAATAAAAAAAATGATTCTGGACTCCGAAATCCCAGATGACCTCGCAAAAGAGATTAAAGAAGCTTATTACAAGCTTGGTGGCTTTCCTGTCGCCATTCGCTCGAGCGCTACAGCAGAAGATTTGCCAGACGTTTCTTTCGCCGGTCAGCATGCCACTTTTCTAAACACTTCTGGCAAAGAAAATGTGATCAAAGCAACGCTTCAATGTTATGCTTCATTGTTTGAAGCAAGAGCCATCTATTACCGTATTATCAATAAATTCGATCACATGAAAGTTGGGCTCTCCGCAGTAGTGCAAAACATGATTCAGTCTGATTACTCTGGAATAATGTTTACGATAGACCCTGTTTCAGAAAAAAATAATTTGTTAGTGATCGAAGCTGGCTATGGCCTTGGCGAAGCAATCGTTTCGGGCTCAATCACCCCTGATCGTTATGTTGTCGATAAGGACCTGCTTGCCATAGAAGAAAAAAATATTAATACCCAAATTTGGAAAATAGTTCATAATTCTAAAGGTGGCGACAAACATGTAAGTGTTGCGAAAGCTCACCAATCAGCACAAAAAATTACGAATAAGCAGATTATTGAGCTGGCCAAAATGGGCGTCGAGATAGAGAAACATTACAAGAGTCCTCAAGACACCGAGTGGGCGATTGAAAATGGCAAAATTTACTTTGTACAATCTCGTCCGATTACCACCCTGGGAAAGTGTGAAAATAGTAAGGTGGCAGAAGGGCAGAGTGGCACAGAGTCAAAGAGTGTCAAAGGATCTGATTCAACAGCTTCTTTAACAGTCCTTTTGAAGGGTGCCGCTGCTTCTCTCGGTTCAATCTCTGGTCCCGTCAAAATAATTCACAAACCAACAGAGATAGATAAGATTATGCCAGGCGATATTCTCGTCACTGAGATGACGACGCCAGATTACGTGCCTGCGATGAGAAAAGCGTCGGCGATCGTCACTGATACTGGCGGCCGAACTTGCCACGCGGCGATCGTCTCTAGAGAGCTCGGCATCCCTTGCGTAGTTGGGACTGGCAAGGCAACGAGTATTTTGAAGAATGGCCAAATAATTACTGTCGATGGCGTCAACGGTTTGGTCTACAAGGGGAAGGTAGCAGCTGATAAAAAAACATTACCATCAACACCAAATAATTTATCTGGTTCTGCCCTAGTCGAAGAAGTGCCGATCACTGGCACGAAGGTTTATGTCAATCTTGGCGAGCCACATTTGGCGGAAGAAGTTGCGAAATTACCTGTCGATGGCGTCGGCTTGCTGCGAGCGGAGTTTATGATCGCCGCACTTGGCGAGCATCCAAAAGCGATGGTGAAGGCAGGCAGAGGTGATAAATATGTTGAGGCGATTGTCACGGGACTTAGAACGATTGCCGGTGCTTTTTCGCCTCGCCCAGTCGTCTATCGTGCAACTGATTTCAAGACAAACGAATATCGCGGGTTGAAGGGGGGCGAGGAGTTTGAGCCAGTCGAGGGTAATCCGATGATCGGCTATCGTGGCGCTTCGAGATATATTGCTGAGCCAGAAATGTTTGCGCTTGAACTAAAAGCGATCAAAAAGGTGCGCGAGGAGTATGACCTGAAAAATCTGTGGATTATGATCCCTTTTGTCCGTACTGTTAGTGAGATGGAGCAGTGCATGCAAATGATTGCGAAGAGTGGTTTGAAGCAGGGACCAGATTTCAAGATTTGGATGATGTGCGAGGTGCCATCAAACGTTATTCTTCTAGAAAAATTCTTGGCTCTTGGTATTGACGGTATTTCTATCGGTTCAAATGACCTGACTCAGCTAACACTTGGTGTCGATCGAGATAATCAGACTATGGCCGAGACTTTTGATGAGCGAGATGAAGCAATCGTTATGTCTATCGAGTACGTAATAAAGACTTGCCGAAAGCACAACGTGACTTGTTCAATCTGTGGCCAAGCTCCAAGTATCTATCCAGAAATTACGGAGATGATGGTAAAAGCGGGGACAACTTCAGTCTCGGTGACGCCAGATATGATCGTTCAAACTCGCAAGGTGATTGCATCTGTAGAGAAAAGATTATTACTTTCCAAAATCATAGATAAATAGATCCTTACAAAAAAGCCTTAGCTTGCACTAAGGCTTTTTTTGTCGAGATGCTATTTGATTAGCTTGAATCGAGGAATGTCTTTGTCATCGATATTTTTTGTTCCGAGAAAATCCGCTAGAGGTCGAGCCCAATATTTTGATGTGATGTTATCATACAAAGCCTCATAGATCACCAAATCTTCGAGTGTCTCGCTATGCTTCGCGATGGCAATTATTCGGTATCTTCCACCTTTGAAATGTTGCCAGATTTGGCCTGGTTGAATACTATCTTTCATAGTATTAAAATTTCAGTTCTTTCATCGAGTGGAGGGCGATGCCATATTTTTCATAAATCGCTAGAGTGCCGATATGGCCTTCATCTTTTCCTGTTAGTCCGAGAAGTTCGAGTGCTTTGTGCACTTTCTCTTCGCTTTTTGCCTCGATCTCCATGATCGTTGGAATCATTGGCCATGTATCAAGAGTATACTCAACATCATCCAATACAAACTTATGACGTTTATTTTCCTGATAAAATTGAGTGGTTGGCATGATCTTGTCTAGAAGTTTGTAGGCAGTGTCGAAGTCACTGACCTCGATCTCTATCTTAGTTGTGTCGCTAATGCCTTTGCCAGATTTATTTTTATAAGTGATAGTCGGTTTTCTATCCGCAACTTGTCGAAGTCTGAGCCACTCGCCGGTACTTTTTGTCGTGCATGGCTCTATATCAAAAACCCAACGTTTCTGAAGTACCTCCGGCTCTTCCTTTGCCCCAAGGCCTCGAAGCATTTTTGCGATGCTAACTTTGTCTATATCAAGAATTTGAGTCTCGTATTCTTTATCCATTTTTTTCCTATTTGATTAAAGATTGCAGTTTCTTTGCCTCTTCAAATATTACTTCATATAGTTTCATCACAAATGTTTGGTTCAGCCCAAACTCTTCAGCTTTTGAGAGTCGAAGTCCCAAAATCGCTGCTTCCCGATCTGGCTGGTCGATCTTTAGTCCTTGTTCTTTTTTCAACTGGCCGATTTCCTTGACCGTCTCCATGCGTTCGCTGAGAAGCTTGATAATCTCTGAATCTGTTTCATCAATTTTATTTCTGAGTTCGTCTATGTCCATAGTTGCCTCTATTTATTTCTTTCCTTTATTTACAATAGTTTTTCCGCTGAGAATGTTCAAGAGCTCGGCAGGGGAATCGGCAATGAAATCTGGCTTTACCCTTAAAAGTTTTTTTCTTGTGTGGTAGCCCCAGGTGACTGCAATAGATTTCACCTTTGCTTTCTTTGCCTCACTGATATCGCCTGTGGTGTCGCCAATATAGTAATATTCAGCAGCTGGATGGAGTAGCTTTACCCTTTCGATTTTTTTGACCTTGCTCTTCTCGAGGTCGGCGCCAATGACTTCACGAACATTTAGAATTTCTTCGCTTTCAATCTTCCCGCGCACAACGCTTGTGATGCTCGAAGTGATGACATAGACTTGGCTTGTTTCTGCGATCTTTGCGATCGCATCTTTCATCTCGGGAAATATTTTTATAGTGTCAATTTCGCTGTTAAATTCATGTAAATAGTCGCTAATAAATCCATCAATCTTTGATTCTGGAAAACCAAACTTCACTGCTTGTTCATAGAAATTGCCATCAAACAAGTTTGTAAAATTCACTCTCTTCGTAAACCAACATAGCCCCACCTTTTCGCAGTGTTTGTTCACAAAGGTCCGGACTTGTTGAAGCGAATCCGCGATGACACCATCAAAATCAAACATCACTACTTTTTCCATAGAACGCTCCGATTAGTTGATGAAAGTTTGGTTTTTGTTTTGTTTATATCGTATTTTTTTGATATTTTTTCGATGGATATTCTTACGAATAGATAAACTTTTTCTACTTGTCTCGCATATAGTTATTGTAATATAAAAAAGCTTAATATCAAAATTTTATTCCCTTTGGTCGATGCGGTTTGTTGTCAGTGAATCGTTATTTATCGATGTAACGGTTTGCTAATTCTTTTTCTGCGGTGGTAAACTATGCATAGTTAGCAAAAAACAATTAATTTTGGAGGTCTTATGTTCGACGACAAAGGTGGAATAGATGAAAATGAGGTATCGAAGTTTGCTCTTCAGCAGGCTTTTGATAAGTTCAAAGCAACTATCGCAAAGGATTTGCCTGATGAAGAAATCTCTGAGGCGGTGACGGAGCTTTGGGACAAATGTGCTGCAGAATCAGAGAAAAATGAGAAATCAGACTGGGATTTTCTAAAGTTGCTAATAGATACACTCAAGTTCATTCGTGATAATAATCCGAGCAAATTTGATTTGTTTCGCGAAGTATTTGATAACGAGTCAATCATAGCAATCGTCGACAATCTTCCCGGCGCAAGGCTTGAACTTGACGACGATCCAGAAAAGATTAAAGAAGCACAAGCTCTGGATGACGAGATTGATTTGCTTCTAAATGAAATAGAGATCATAAACGCAGGCGAATAGACTGTCCGAACGCTGCTTAGAGATTAATCTTGATATGCTTCTATCTTTAAAAGCTCGGGGACGGTTACAAAAGTGTAGCCGTCTTTTTGAAGTTTTGGGATCAAAATTTCTAGCGCTTCTATCGTCCTTGTGCGGCTAGCCGTTTTGTTGTTATAGCCGTCATGAAAGGTGAGGATGGTACCAGGCTTTGTGACTTTGATCGCGTCACTTGCAATCTTCTTGGCGCTTACTTGAAAAACTTCCCAAGTGCTGCCAAAGGTACCGGTGACGCAAATCATGCCAGATTTTCCCACAGTTTTTAGCATACTAGGTTGTCGAAAATACCAAGGTGGACGAAAGAGTGTTGGCATTTTTTCGATAAGTTCATAAATTAGTTTCTGCGATTTAGCTATTTCTTCTTTAAAGTTTGGTGTGAGGACGGGGGCGAGAAGCGCGTGATTGTATGAGTGGATACCAACAATGTGCCCTTCGCGATCCATTTTTTTTAATATTTCTGGAAAGCGTGCGATATTTTGTCCGACAGGAAAAAAAGTGGCTTTGACGCCATATTTATGCAAAACATCTAGAATCTTTGAGGTATATGGCTCATTTGGTCCATCGTCGAAGGTGAGTGCTACCAATTTTTTTGTAGTTTTGAAACTATAAAATATTTTACCAAGTACCTGAGACCATGGTGAAAATAGTACATAGTATGCGAAGTAGACAATTGCGACTAGCAAAATGATGATTAATGTTTGGTTCATAGATCAATGTCCGGTTTGATAAGGTGAGGATGTCTGACTTTGAAAACATATTTTCGCATCGTTTCGTTCACTGTGATTTTCTTGGATTTATCCTTCACGAAATGAGCAACTCGATGATATTTCGAGGTTGTCAGCCGTTCGGCTCGAACTGGGGAAATTCGGAAAACTAGCCCGATCAAAATAGCCGAGATAAGTATGGTGATAGCTGCTCCGCCAATAGTCTCAATCAGAGTTTGTTTCTTCGCGCCATAGTCCTCTCGGTACGCAGGATAGTGTCCAAGAGCGGATTTACCGGAAACCTTCGCCGCAACATAGTAATCGAGTATGTAGAAGCCGAGAAGGGAAACAAACAAGCTATAGTACAAGCCTTTGGCTAGTCGGCGGCTCGAAGTCTGGATGCAGTTGTCCGAAATATATCTAGCATTTCCCTTTGCCCGCAGCCTTTTGAACAGATCATTTTCATCTCCACCCTGAGTGAGCGCCGTGTTGTATCCGCCAATTTCTTCCCAAACGGATTTCTTAAACGCGAAGTTTGAGGCTGGAGTATAGAGAATTATGCCAGTTAATTTGAAGAAGTGCTTTACCGCTTTGAAAAGTGATATGCTGTAGAATCTGCCCCAGCGTGGCTTCGCGGAAAATTGAAATGAGCCAGTAGCTGCAACGATATCTGGATGTTTTTGAAAAGTATCATAAATTTTTTGTAGCCAATCCTTTGGCAGGGTACAGTCGGCATCAGTTGAGACAACAATTTCACTGCTGGCTTTTTCTGTGCCAGCCTGTCTGGCGAAGCAAATACCAGGGCGCTTCTCACTGACTACAATTGCTTCGAAAGAAGCGGCAACTTTGGCCGTATCATCTTCGCTGTTATTGTCAACGACGATCAACTCATAGTCACCATCAAAATCTTGCTCTTGCAGTGACTTGAGGCAAATTGGCAGGTATTTCTCTTCGTTAAAAGCAGGGATTACCACCGAGATTTTAGATCTTTTTGTAATATGGGACACAGTTTTATGTCGAAAATTATTAAAACAATGAAATTATCATACCAAAAAAAAGGTAAATTAGGAAGCGCTTTTGTGGCTAGCGATCATTGAAACGCTGTATTACCATTTTGGTGGCAGGTCTCCATCGAGATACCATTTATTGTTGAACAAAACAATTTTGAATTCTTTGCCATTCTTTGCATCTTTGCAGTATCCGAAAGTATCGGATTTACTAACAACTTCTAGCCCGCGCCATTTGCAATATCCGTCAAAAGTTTCATGTGCTTTCTGAATAGTTCTGATCTGGAAATATGCAAAAACACCAAGTAAGATGACAACTGCTGATATTATCAAATATATTTTCTTTTTCATATTCATTTTGGTAGTAAGGATTTCATCTGCTTCGCGATGAAGTTGGTGGCAAAGCGAGGATTTAGCCGGCATAGTATGTTCATGAAATTCGAATCTTTGCCTGTAAATATTTGAAATTTGTTGCTTTCCATGCCGTCGATGATGATCTTAGCGGCTTCTTTCGCCGAAAGCATCGGGAAGCTCTGATCCTTTGAATTACTTGCTGGTTCTTGTGTGATGCTTGCGCCAGAATTTGTCGCAATATTTGTCTTGGTCGCTCCAGGGAAAACTACCGACACTCGAACCTTCGTATCTGCGAGCTCAGCATATAGTCCTTCGGTAAAGAGCTTCACTGCAGCTTTTGAAGCGCCATAGACGCTCTGACCAGGAACTGGTAGAAATCCGCCCATGCTCGATATATTGACGATGTGAGCCGCTGGTCTCTTTAGCAGAAAAGGGAGGAACGTTTTTGTCATATAGAGTACCCCGTAGAAATTGACATTCATCACTTTGTCGATCGCTTCATAGCTTAGATCATTTACTCGGACAAATGGCTGAATAATGCCTGCGTTGTTTATGACGCCGTCAATATTTCCATGTTCGGCAATAATTTTCTCAGGCAGCTTCTCGATAGCTGTTCTGTCTGTAACGTCTAAGTGGTGAGTCGTGAGTAATTTTTTGCCGACATTGGTCTCTGTTTCAAGGTTGTCCAGCGATTCTTTGCGCAAGTCTATGCCGACTACTTTTGCGCCTCTTGCCAATAGCGAAAGTACTAGCTCTTTGCCAATACCACTTCCAGCACCAGTCACTAAGATTACCTTATTTTTTACGAGCATATTAGCCCTTATTATTAGTAGCGATTGTTTCACTTCAAATAATACTCGAATATAGCAAAAAAATAAAATTTTTAAAAAAAATACCTGAAATGAATCAAGTATTTTTTCATGGCGGAGAGACAGGGATTCGAACCCTGGATACCTTTCGGTATACACGCTTTCCAAGCGTGCGCACTAGGCCACTATGCGATCTCTCCAAAAATATACGAATAAACTAATTCAAACGAATAAAACGAATGAACATTTTACTGTTGAATGATATCATTTTAAACGGTATTATTCAATTGAAAGAAGATTAGTGATGAAAAATAAAATTATTGAGCAAGTTCGACAATTCGTCGAGGATGAGTGTCGGAAGGAAACAAGTAAATACGGCTATGAGCCGTATCCTTTTCATTTTGTCCCGATGGTGGCGCACGCAAAGGAGCTTGCGAAGGAAATGAATGCTGATATCGAGATTGTTGAGATCGCTGGTTGGCTTCATGACGTTGGATCAATCATTTACGGACGAGAGGATCATCACAAGACCGGCGCAAAAGTTGCCAAAGATTTTCTTACGAAAATTGCCTATCCAGAGAATAAAATTAGGCTTGTCGAACAGTGCATCTTGGGGCACAGAGGTTCACAAAATATTGAGAGAACCAGTCTCGAGGAGCAAATTATTGCTGAAGCTGACGTAATGAGCAATTTTGACAATATTGCAGGCATTTTCAAAGCAGCATTTGTTTACGAAAATCTTGATCAAGGAGCGGCGAAAAAGTCAGTTCGTGAAAAGCTGGAACGCAAGTGGGATCAGCTTCGCTTTGCAAAATCAAAAGAAATAATAAAACCAAAATACGAAGCAGCAATGTTGCTTCTCAAATAAGGAGAATCATGCAGGACAAGAGAGCGGGAATACGAACCTGGATAGAAATAGATAAAAGCGCGCTAAAGCACAATTATAATGTTTTTCGTGGTCTTATCGCTCCGAATGTAAAGTTGATGGCGATCGCAAAGTCCAACGCTTATGGTCACGGACTTATCGAGTACGCTGAGACTATGGCAGCTCTTGGCACTGATTGGCTTGGCGTTGACTCAATTACCGAAGCTCTAAAGCTTCGATCGAGAGGTTTGAAAACACCGATTCTCATACTTGGTCATACTCTAGCAGAGCGCTATCAGGAGTGCTCGGAAAATAATCTTACAATTGCTTTATCGAGCTTCGATCAAATCAAAAATATCAAGCCTGTCCCTTATAATATTGCTGTTCATATCAAAATTGATACTGGTATGCATCGACAAGGATTTCAGCTAGAAGAAGTCGAAAAAGCCAGTCAACAAATCAAAAAAATACAGAATATCGAGGTCACCGGCATCTTCACTCACTTTGCCGTGGCCAAGAATCCAGCCTTTCCCACTGACACCAACGAACAAATTAGACAATTCGAAGAAGCTTGTAATATTGCGAAAAAATATTTTGGAAAAGGACTCATCAAACATGCGGCAGCTACAGCTGGAACATTACTTTTCCCAAAATCTCATTACGATATGGTCCGTATCGGTATCGGCCTCTTTGGGCTCTGGACTTCGAAGGAAGCAGAAGCATATCTGCTCGGCAAAGTAGAATTGAAGCCTGCGCTCACCTGGAAGACGATTGTCGCTGAGGTGAAAAAAGTAAAAGCAGGCGAGCGCATTAGCTATGATCTGACTGAAAAATTGTCGATTGATTCAAAAATTGCAATTTTACCAATTGGTTATTGGAATGGTTTTCGTCGCAGTCTTTCAAGTATTGGCCATGTATTAATCCGTGGGCAGCGGGCGAAAGTTCTTGGCCGAGTCACTATGGATATGATCATTGTCGATGTAACAAATATTGCTAATGTGAAGTCCGGTGACGAAGTAACATTGATTGGCCGAGATGGGGACCTGCAAATTACTGCTGATGAGATTGCTATTCTTTGCGAAACAAGTAATTATGAAATAGTCACGCAATTAAACCCGCTCATGCGAAGAATCTATGATTGATCAGGTACAAGAAGTAAAGGACCATGTTGATATTGTCGAGATCATCTCGTCGTATTTGACGGTAAAAAAAGCAGGCACAAACTACAAAGCCTGTTGTCCTTTTCATAATGAAAAATCTCCTTCGTTTATGATCTCGCCAGAGCGTCAAACTTTCAAATGTTTTGGTTGTTCTGAAGGTGGCGATGTTATTAGCTTTGTCGAGAAAATGGAGGGCCTGGACTTCTATAATGCACTGAAATTATTGGCTGAAAAAGCAGGCGTGAAACTCAAGAATGATACTGTCAAATATGGTGAAAAGAGTCACTCGGCTGATACGAAGACTAGAATATTCGAAATAAATGAATGGACAAAAAAGATATATCAGAAAATTCTGCTTGATCATCCAAAGGCAGAAAAGGCGAGAGAGTATCTGAAAAAAAGAGGCATGACACTCGAAGTGATGAAAAATTTTGAGATTGGCTATGCGCCTGATTCCTGGGACTTCATCTTGCGTTTTCTAAATTCCAAAGGCTATACCGATGCCGAGGCAGTACTCGGTGGCGTCGCGATCAAAAGCGAAAAAGGTAAGATCTTTGATCGATTTCGTGGTCGGATTGTCTTTCCAATCAATAACATCATGGGCAATACGATCGCCTTTACTTCCCGCATCATCGAAGAAAGAGAGAACGAAGCTAAATATATCAATTCTGCTGAATCCTCGATCTATACCAAGGGCAAAACTATCTATGGCTTGGATAAGGCAAAGATGGCGATCAAGGATGCAGACCTCGCGATTTTAGTCGAGGGAAATATGGACGTAATCGCTTGCCATCAAGCTGGTTTCAAAAATGTGGTTGCTGTTTCTGGTACAGCGTTGACGCTTGAGCAGCTGACAATTCTCTCTCGCTATGCTTCGCAGATTGCTTTTTGTTTCGATGCGGACAATGCTGGACAAACGGCGATGAAGCGGGCGATTAGAATCGCTCTGCAAAATGATTTTAGTACTCGTGTGATTTCTCTGCCAAAACCGTTCAAGGATCCGGATGAGGCGATCAAAGCTGACCCAGAAAATTGGGTCAAAGCGGTGAAGAGCGCGAAGCCATCGCTTGAATTTTGGATTAATCAGCTGATTGAGAAAAATCCAGAGATGACGATCATCCAGAAAAAGCAGATTGCAAAAGAAATATTACCAGAGATCAAAATTATTTTTTCGGAAATTGAGAAAGAGCATTACATCAAATATTTGGCACAGAAGCTCGGCGTTTCGCATCAGTCGCTGAGTGCGGCCTTATCTAAATCAAAAGTAGATAAAGAATTTTCTAAAAAACCAGAAGAGGTAAATTTCGAGGCGCCAGAAAAACTGTCTGCAATAGAGAGAGTATTTGGCATTCTCTGGGCAGAGCCTGATTTGATCGAATTGCTAAAATTTGAATTGAAATATGACGATATGAACGAAAAGTTTCGGTCTCTCGCCGAAATGATCAAGAATAAAGCAATCGACAAGAGCAAGATCAAGCCAGAAATTGCAAATATTTATGATCAAAATACTATTTTAACACTCGAAAATGTAAATTCTAAGGTTGATAGCTCAGTTCGCGAGGAGCTGACCTATCTGCTTGGACGACTGAAATCTGACCAGAAGGAAGGGCTAAAGGAAACTTTTGCCCGCAAAATCAGAGACGCTGAAGAGTCTGGTGACAAAGAAGGTGTGAAGAAGCTGCTCGCCGAGTTCGCTTCCTTGATAAAGTAGGAGACATGTGGTACTATTTTTGTAGCCAATAATTTTCAATTATCGGTTTTCTCATATGGGAGAACTTTGATTGAAAATTCTTATATCTAAACAATAATTAAGGGGTTACTGCGGATTCCAAGAAAAATGGGACCTGTGGTTTAGGAGTTACATGGCAAAGAAAATTTTTGTTCCAAAGAAAGAAGAGATCCTTCTTTTCTCAGATGCTGTAAATGATCTATTAAACAAAGGCCGCACCCACGGCTATGTTTCGATGCAAGAAATGGTCCAGGCAATTCCTGAGCCAGAGGAAAATGTTGAGGAAGTCGACCAGATCTTTGATTACATGTACCGAAAAGGTATCGAGTTCAACGAAGACGTCGACAAACCAAAGGGAATCATCGCTTCAATCCTTCAGAATAAGAAAGAAAAAAATCTTATCGAAGAGCTCGGTCTTGAAGATATCGCTGACGACTCAGTCAGAATGTATCTTCGTGAAATTGGTAAAATTCCACTTCTTACAAATGAAGAAGAGGTGAAGCTTGCAAAAAGAATTGAAAAGGGCGATATCTGGGCAAAGAAAAGATTGGCTGAGGCAAATCTTCGTCTTGTTGTCTCAATCGCAAAGAAATATATTGGCCGCGGTCTTTCACTCCTAGATTTGATTCAAGAGGGCAATACTGGCCTTATGCGTGCAGTTGATAAGTTTGACTATCGCAAAGGTTTCAAATTTTCTACGTATGCGACTTGGTGGATTCGTCAAGCGATCACTCGTGCAATCGCGGACCAAGCTCGAACTATCCGAATTCCTGTCCATATGATCGAGACAATCAACAAACTCATCAGAGTCCAGCGTCAGCTTGTCCAGGATCTTGGTCGCGAACCTACTCCAGAAGAAATCTCTCAGGAGATGGGTATGGATTTGGATAAGGTTGAGCACATTATCAAAATTTCACAAGAAACAGTTTCTCTCGAGGCACCAGTTGGCGAAGAAGAAGATTCTCGACTTGGTGACTTCATCGAAGACACGAAGCATGCTTCGCCAGAAGAAGCGACTTCACAACAGCTTTTGAAGGACAAAATCCAAGAGTTCCTAAGCAACTTACAGCCGAGAGAACAAAAAATATTGAAAATGCGTTTTGGCCTTGATGATGGTCGCACTCACACGCTTGAAGAAGTCGGCCAAGAGTTTGGCGTGACTCGTGAGCGTATTCGTCAGATTGAAGCCAAGGCTCTCTCGAAATTGAAAAAAGCTGATCGCTCGACAGATCTAGAAGAATATCTCCA
>Ga0194052_1000677_pt1 | contig 20935 bp, 21 predicted proteins | sample SepL226m_MetaG_FD_160117 | JGI IMG/M metagenome (GOLD analysis project Ga0194052, IMG submission 160117) | Anoxic zone freshwater microbial communities from boreal shield lake in IISD Experimental Lakes Area, Ontario, Canada - Sep2016-L227-6m | ecosystem: Environmental > Aquatic > Freshwater >...
CGTACACTCTTTTTGATAAAATAATAATTTCGTTTGTTTACCTGCTCAAATAGTTTCTCAATTTCTTTTTTTACACTTTTTACATAAGAGGGTTCATCGGACGCTTCATACAAGAGGTAAGTCAATAATTCTTTATTTTCCTTTTTAAATTTTGATAAATGTAAACAAAGTTCCAACAGTTCACCTTTTGAACGACTACTTAATTCTAGTTTGAGTTCTTTTATAGAGGCAGCTTTCACAAATAAGATCTTAATATTGTTTGACCATTTCTTCCTGATTGCCGCTAACGTGCAGCCGGCAAACGCAGCAAAGGTGAAACCTTTGCCAAGCAACTTTGCGTTAGCATTGTTGCGGTTTCAGGCTTGTTGGGCGATGTAAAATACTGAATTTTAATTTTTAATACATTTAACTGAAAATCCATTACGAAATCCTAAATATTGTTTTCCAGTACCTTTCGAACCAAAGTGCATTTCATATACCAAATAGCTAGTTAATGTACAACTACTACTCCAATAATGACCTACTGATAATAGTTCATCAAACCGGCCATTAGAACCGGCATTCCGACCACCAGCAGGCAAGGCAAAGAATTGAGTCTCATTGGTTGCACCAGTATTGGGAGACTTCCAATAAATAAAAGTGCTATCTTTCAATTTACCCCCTGCGATGGTGGAGCCACCTAAAAAATTAATTAACGTGTCCCATTCAACGTTTGTCGGAACGTGCCAACCATTGGGAGCGATATTTCTACTATCATTGATTGTATAACCATTATACATGTGGCCATATGTATAAGAAATATTATTGTCTCCGCCGATATTGCAATATGCTCCAGAAGTTAAATTACTCCATTGGGTTCCATCTTGTACAAATGGTATTGGGTCACCATTTCGATATTTTGTCGTTTTTAGATTCTCGACCATCCATATTTGTGATCCAATTTTCACTGTATGATAAACGTTACCGTCAAGATCAACTACCGTATCATTTGAGTTACCTTTTGTTCTAAATTTATATGTACTTCCATACCCAATTTCATGACCATTATCTGCATAAGCCCTTACGTAATATGTTGTGCCAGGAAGAAATAATGTAAGTTTACTTTCAAAACTCCCAGTTCCTGAACCTTCATCAGTTCTACCTTCGTAAATAGATGGGTTGGGTCCGGTACTCCAGCACACTCCTTTAGAACTTATGATCCCTGTAGTATTTGTTACATCACCTCCGCAAATGGCAGTATTTTCTGTAATATTTGTAACAGAATGTGTTTTAACCTGTGGAAATAGGATACTAGGATCCTCCGTTTTAATACAACCGGATAAATTGACAATAATAATACATAGAATTATATTGAATTGAAGTTTAATCGTTTGAATTGATTTGTTCATATTTTTCATTCCTTAAGCGGATATGGTTTGATCTAAGAATATTTTATATCGCCTAACGCTTCGCCTGCAAACGCAGCAACGGCAAAGCCTTTGATAAGTAGCTTATCGTTAGCATTGTTGCGATTAGCGGCATGTTAGTGCCAGACCAATTTTAAAGATTAATAAAATCTTGAGCGGTTAGAACTGTAATTTGAGCTTTTTTATAGTCTTTTAAATTTCTTGTCAGTAAAATCTCAATTTCGTTTTGTAAGGCAGAATAGTATTGAATAGCATCTTCAAAATCATTGAATTCAGAATTCAATGCAAGGTCAATTATTTTTTCATTTAATGGTGCTATTTGGACTAGCAACTTAAATTTCCTCAAGATTTGTTTGGCTTCAAATGAAGATTTTTCCTTTGAGAGCATATAGTGAATATTTGCTATTGACAATGAGGAAATAAAAATTTGAATCTTGCCTTCATCTGCCAATGTAAATAACCTGGCAGCAGCCTGGTAAAACGGTTCACGCTTAGCTAAAAGATCATAAATTATGTCTGTATCCACAAAGACCCTCTTTTTCATAAATACTTCTCGGTTATGTGTTTATGATATTTGTCCTTGAGGTCCGAATTGTTTGCAAGTTGGATCACACCACTTAGAGATTTAACTAATGGTGATATATGATCTTCTTCATCGGGAGTATTTGTGACAGCTTCTAAATAATTTTCAATTAGTTTAGATAAGCTGGTTTCATGATCGTTAGCATATTTTTTTGCTTGGTCAATAACCTTCTTTTTTAGTCGTAAAGTCAGTTTTGTTTCCATATCTTTAATTTTAGGCGTACAAAGATACAAAAAGCATACGTCAAAGTCAAGTTTTTGGCAAAATTGGTTTGGCCCTAACGTCCGGCCTGCAAACGCAGCAAAGGCGAAGCCTTTACTAAGCAACTTTGCATTAGCATTGTTGCGGTTGCAGGCATGTTAGCCACTGTAGCTTTATGATTATTTCTTAAATAATGGCGAATTTTTAAATAATCTGGCTGAATGGTGAACTGTTAAAATATCAATTCTATTTTTATCTACAATTCGATAAACAATTCTGTAGCTTCCCCGAATAAGCTCTCGTAAATTTTCTTCTTTAAATTCGGGGACAATTCTTCCAGCTTTTGGATGTGTTTTAAGTAGGGTGGGAGACTCAAATAAATATTTGACAGTCATTTGCGCATAGCGGACAGAGTCTTTGGAAATGAAATCTGCAATTTCATTTAGATCCTGTAATGCAAAATTTGTCCAATTTATTTTAACCATTTGGCAAGCTTCTTCTTAGCCTGTGATTCAGAAACAACTTGATTCTTCAGAGATTGGTTTAATCCTTTTTCGACCTTATCAATAAAGATTAGTTTGTCAATCAATTCATCCAGATTGAAATTTTCAGGAAGCTTTGAAATGGTTTTTAAGACACTATCCTTGGTTAACATAATTTGAAATTATAAGAACAAATATACTTAAAAAGCTTGAGTTTTGAAAGCAATTTGTTAATGTTCTGGTAATCCGCTTATTGCTATAGTGGCTAACGGTGGGTCGCTAAACGCAGCAAAGGCAGCGCCTTTGCAAAGCAACAATACCTTGGTTTTGTTGCGGTTAGCGATTTGTTGTGTGCAGCCATTTTTACTTTTTCAATAACTTTTCTTTATTCAATGTTTTTATTCTTCTTAGTATAAAGATATCAGCTACAATAATTACAAGGCCTGTAATTAATGAAATAATCAATGAAATATTTGAAAAGTCAGAGACATAATCATAAGATCCGATAATATATTTCCTTACAAACTCATCAATAATAATATACCCTGATCTATCATCCATTTCGTATTGAAACAGAATAAAAAGAATATACGAATAAACACTCATCCATAAAATTAGCTTCTCATTTTCATTAAGCTTTGAATATTTATTAAACCCTTTATTTGTAGCAACTATATGAAGAACAGTAATTGGCATAATCACAAATAATCCAATAATTAATAAAAGCCATCCAAACACCATCAATCTTATTATAAGTAAAGTGGCAATAATCAAGTTGTTTAATATTAGTAAATTTCGTCTTTTCATATGCAAAAATGAATTTTTGTCGGCGTTTGTTATGGTTGCACACAACGTCCAATCGCTAAACGCAGCAAAGGTGGAACCTTTGCAAAGCAACAATATCTTGGTTTTGTTGCGGTTAGCGTTTTGTTATGTGTAATGGCATGAGATTAACTTTACATGGCGTGAGTTCAGAATTCCGTCTTTCTTCATTATTTAATTGAATGAAGAATTGTTTGTTCTAATTTTTTAGGTTTATCCGTGCCTATTCTGAATGTTTTACCATTTTTTAGTTTAATTTCAACTGCATTAAAACCTGAAACATTGTAGATCAACATTTTTGGCCATAACCATCTTATTATTCCCCATCCATAATGCCAATGGTTCTTTACGATATTAGCGGACATTATATCATTAAGCGAAAACTTTTTTTGATAAATGCCAAAGCTGAATTTGATTCGTAAATATTTTCCATCAATAATTACTTGAAGTGACACAAGAGAAGCAAGAATAAACAGAATTAGTGCCATGATAGAAGTAATGGCCAAATTGGGACCGGAGTCGATCGAGTCAGGCTCGGCAGAGCTCGTGATGTAAATCCATACGAAAAGCACGAGCACGGCCAGCGTAACAACTAGCATCAGATAACTAAATTGAGTGTGTTTGTAGTTCATAAAAATATGAATGTTATAATATATTTATATGTTCACATACGGAATTCTAAATTTCACTTCACGGTCCCAGTTTTGCAGGTGTACCAGCGCAAATGCCATTGCACATAACGCCCGATCGCTAAACGCAGCAAAGGTGAAACCTTTGCAAAGCAACAATACCTTGGTTTTGTTGCGGTTAGCGATTCGTTAGTTGAAGTGGAAATTTATTGTCAGAAATAGTGGATAATCTTGGAAATTTCGGTAATAAGACCCGGGATTTGATCAAAAATAATTTTCCAAATAATTTGAAGATCAACTCCAAAATAATCATGAACAATTCGATTACGGAACCCACGAATTCTGTGCCAATCAATTTCCGAATATTTATCTTTTATTTCATCCGGTAATAGATTCGATGCTTCCCCAATAATTTCAAAATTCCTAATTACAGCATCGACAGTTTTATTGTCTTTAGAAAATTCCTCAAAGGATATTCCCTTAGTGTATTGAAGAATTTTCTCAGCAGATTCAATAAGATCTTCAAGCAATAACTTGGGAGTCCGTTTAGACATAAACGAGATCTTTTTGAATTTCTTCAAGATACTTTGGCTTAACCCCATTTTTGGAAACTAAATCGACCTTTAGATTAAGAATTTTTTCAAGTTCTTCAGCCAAATCAATAAATTCAATTCCAAGGGGTTGATCATAATCAATAAGGATATCAATATCACTATCATCTTTGAAATCTTCTCTAGTAAAGGAGCCGAAGATTCCAATTGACTTTAAATGATACCTGGCTAACAAATCTAACTTGTTAGCTTTTAGTATGTTGGTAATATTATCCTTATTGATCATTGAACAAAGATAGTCTACAATTTGGGAAAAGCAAAATTTCCATTTCAACTAACGCCCAGCCTGCAAACGCAGCAAAGGCATAGCCTTTGTTAAGCAACAATACGATAGTTTTGTTGCGGTTGCAGGCTCGTTGGCAGCAGTTATGTCATTTATTTTTCAATTTAATTTTTAAACACTCATAAGGGTAAACCCCTTTTTGCTTACTCCAAATCAATACATTATCAATATATAGAGCTACTCCGTGTCCTAATCTTGTGAGACATTCGTATTTATTGTTTGTAAGGAAATCTGGTATAGGTTTTATTTCAACAACAAAATTTTCATTGACCTTAATTAACTCGCAATTCATCTTTTCAAATTCCTTTTTATCGATAATCAATGTTTCGTGTTCTTTAGTGATACTTCCTGATTTGAATACTATTACAATTAAATTACTACAATTATTGGTATCGATAAGAACAACATTAATTTCTTTACTTACATTCGTTTTTTGGGAATATACAAGCGAAGTAGAGAATAAAAAAATTAATAATATGATTAAAATGTCTTTCATAGTAATTGCTGCCAACGGTTGAGTGTAGCAGCAGTAAGGGATTGCGGGCTACTTTCCTGTCAAACTACACCGAAGATTAAGCGGGGTAGAATGTTTGAATTACCACTGAAACCCTTATTGCTGCTACACTTTGTTATGGGCATGGTTTTGTTATTTTCAGTTCATTCATTTGATGTTTTTAACGAATAAAAGTCTTCTATGGCAATAAACATAACTGAATTAAGTACCACGTAGGTAATTACAGTCCAAAAGCCGCAACATTCAGCAAGCCAACTTGTGGCTCCAAAAGTATGTGCAAATAGAACAAATAAAGCAAGTACTCTTAACAATTTAGAATTCAAGTAATAGCCAATAATTACAATTGTGGGTAACCATAAAATCACAAAAATAAAAATTCCTGACATACTATTTTTCATCAAGAATTCTATCAATGGATTACCTTCTCTAACCATTTGCAAATTTCCTTGCCAATATGCTAAAGGTTGACCATTAATTGTTAATAGCAAATCAATTAAACATGCCCAAAAACCAGGGATGAAAATTAATAAAACATTGACTATACTTCTTTTCTTCACATTTATTACTGGCTAATAAAATCTCAAGTTTTGCTTTTATGCTGATTGGTTATTATTGTCAGCTTGTTTGCCTAATTGAGTTCTCTCCATTATCACATAATAACCATTTGCTGTAGTGAAAAGAAAAAGTGTAATAATCAAAAGCAACAATCTAAAAATGGCAAGAAATATGTTTCCACTATCTGCTGGTATTACCTGAATAACTCTCCAACCATTAGCATTTTCTTTTTTTATTCTGCTATTGAGGGAATTTTGAGGCGATGCACCAAATAATCCAATTAGACCACCTGTCAAGGTTACATTTACCACTTTATTTGTTTGGTCTGCTGATGTTGAAATGTCATCTTCTTTTTTACTGGTTTTCACAGCTACAAGTATTATTACACCTATTAGCAGTAAAGGTAATATACTTGTCAAACCACCACCACTACGACCATAACCCCCACTTTGCGGAGCCATGCACGAAGCAAGAAAAATTGTCATACCGATAACAATAATAAGATTTAAACTTTTTTTCATAACATTTAAAATTTTATTTCCCTACTCGTATGGCTTTTCGGTGTCGCCCCGTTTTTTGAGTGGTTTCTGGACTCCACTTTTTATTTTTTGTAGTCAGTCAGAACTGTCAAGAAGTGTCAAACCGAATTGTCGGTGGTTCTCTTGTCTGTCCGCTGTGTCGTTTCTTAAACTTGCCCATAACGTTTGGTGCAAACGATTGTATTTATATGCCGCCTTTGGGAGCTTAGAATATTGTATTTATTAGTATCGTCCTTGTATGTATTGCGATTGCGTTTATGGGTGTGGGGTATTGTGGAAAAATGCCGGTTGACGGTAGGTAAATACATTCGTTCAAAAGTGATTTTGACCTTTCGAAAACCAAATATAATGGAAAACTATCTATATCTGCCTCCTGCCTGTGTTAAATCTTTAGTGAATCTAACGGACTTTTAATGCCATCCAATCCTCTGCGGGTTACATGAGAATAAACCAGGGTGGTCTTAATATTACTATGACCCAGCAACTCCTGGATATACCTGATATCAGTCCCTTGTTCCAACAAATGTGTTGCAAATGAATGCCTTAAAGTGTGCACGCTGACATGCTTCCTTAGCCCTGAATGCCGTACCGCCTTATAAAATATCTCCTGGACACTGCGGTCTGAATATTGCCCGCCATCATTACCCGTAAAAAGCCATTCCTTGGGCCTGTAACTCCTGAAATATTGCCGCAGTAACTCCAATGCCCTGTCCGACAGCAGAGTATACCGGTCTTTTTTCCCTTTACCCTGCCTTATCTTTATCATCATCCGGCTGGAATCGATATCATTGGCCTTTAAATTTGTGACTTCCCCCAGTCGTAATCCTCCGGAATAAATCAGGAATAAAATGCATTTGTGCTTTATATTACTAACCGACTGTAATACCGATGCGACTTCATCCATGCTCATCACCTCGGGCAATTTACGGCTTGCTCTGGGCCTTTGCAGATAATATTCCCTGCATGGCCGCCCTAGGACCTTTTCATAATAAAACTTGATCGCATTTATAGTTTGGTTGAGGTAGGAATCCGAAACTTTCCTCGAAATGTTTAAATGCAAGAGGTAGTCACGGATCTCCTCATCGCTGATCCCATCCAATGGCTTTCGTTTATAAAATTCCATGAATTGCCTGAACAGACTGGTGTAGGTTGTAACGGTTCTTTCACTGTATCTCTTTAAAATCAATGCTTTAAGGTATTCTTCTGGAAAACCGTTTTCAATCCAAACGGGTTCCTTAATCGCGTCCGGTGAATTCCCCTCGGCCTGCCCCGGAATTTGAAGCAGAGGCTTGCCCCGGGGTTCAGACCATTGATTCATTTTTTCTTCCTTCCCAGGTCCTTCTTTCTTCTTTTCCACTACCTCTGCCCTGGGAATAAATTGTAACTTCCCCCTGAACTTTAAATTCAGGTTCTCAATGGGGCCGTTGCACCCTGATATCAGCCAGCATTTCCTTTCAGGGGACCAGTGTGCCCCGGCCAGGGGACGTATCAATCCAACAACATCCCGGTTAAATGGAAAATAAAGCGCAATCCTGGTCTTTAAGCCTGTTTTGACAATCTCCGCTTCAATCTTTTTCATTTTACTGACAAGCATGGTAATAGCTTAATCCGTAAAAAGGTCAAAGGTGATACACGAATCCTGAAATAAATTGGGATTTCCTCCAGGGGAAGTGCGTTAGACCCGGATACGGGTCCACTCAGCAGTCGTGACCATTGACGATTTAATGTAAGGGAATTGCGTCGGTCCCTGATACGGGTCAGCTCAGCAGTGATGGCCGGTGACGATTTAACCCGGGATAAGTACTTTGAACCCGGGTTTAAGATGAGGGTCCCTGAATGAATTGCAAAGAGATCAGTAAGTAATCCCCGTTTCTATTTGTAACAGTACCGCTTCATGATCTTGTAAGCTTCGGATATGCCGAGCTCGCCTGCACGGCTCAGGTCCTCGCAGCCGGCCTGGGAGTCGCCGAGCATGATCTGGACCAGCCCGCGGTTGAATAAGGCCTCCGCGAAGTTCTTTCGCATGGAAATGGCCTTGCTGAAATCCTCCAGGGCCCGGTGATAGTTTCCCATCTTGCAATAAACTATGCCGCGGTTGTAAAAGGCGAAGAAAAATCCGGGATCAATTTTGATGGCCGACTCGAAATCGCAAACCACGGCATCGTATGTGTGCTCAAGCTCGGTGGTGGTGTATTGCTCCCTGGTCTTTGTATTGGATTTCCCGATGGTGATCTGCTGCTCGTAATTATCCAGGGTGTTGATGAGCAAAATCAAATCATAACGCGCGACAGCCCGGGTAAAATAGGGGAGGGCGTAATTGCTGTCGAGCTCCTGGGATATCTCGAGGTCGGCAAATGCCTCATTGTATTTCCTCAGACCGCAGTATGCCACAGCTCTCTGAAGGTAAGCATCTGAAAGCTCAGCCCCGGTACTGATCCTCCGGGTCTGGTTCTCGAGCTGCTTGTTGCATAACGAGTCACTGATGATCTGGGGATGTATGGTGAGCGAAAGTATTCCGGTCACATAATGGTCCTTATGATAGGTATCATACAGCTCGATCAGGTTATACCCGGCCTTGCCCTGGAACAACCTGAACATGGGCATCAGCGTGATCTCTACCGACTGGTTCTGGAACTTGCTGTTGCTGGTGTTCATCTCTTCGAAATCCCCGCTGAGCTTGACCAGGCTCTGCAAAAAATCTTTCTTTTTGGTGGTAAGGCTGTCGGCCGACATATTGTTCTTCTTAGCCATATCCATCGCCATCTTGTAATCCTTCTGGGCCCCGCTGAGGTCTTTCAGCTTCAGCTTGATCTCGTAACGGGCATACCATGCATCGGCATAGTCGGGGAGCAACTCAATGGTCTTGTCCATATCGTCAAGAGACCCCCTGGGGTCGTTTTCCTGCATCTTCATCAGCCCGCGGTAATAATAACTCACGATGTTCTTCGGATTGAGCTTGATCACCTTGTCGAAATCGCTGATAGCGGCTTTGCGGTTCCCCATATCATTGTAAAGTATGGCCCTGTTGAAATAGGCATAGGAGTTGTAAGGCGAAAGCCTGATGATTTTCCCGAGGTCGGTGAGGCTGGCAGTGTTGTCCTTCTTCTTGATAAGGGTGATGGAACGGTCAAATAAGGCAAATATATTATTGCTGTCGAGGGCTACGGCCTTGTCGAAATAAACCAGGGCGGAGTCGTATTTTGTCTTTTCGCTCCAGGCAGTCCCCAGCTGTATGTATGCATAGATATTGGCCGGATTTATCTCTATGGACTTCTTGAAATCCGCCACAGCCGCATCAAAACGGTCAATCCCCAGTTCGGCCGCCCCCCTGATGATGTATACGGTTTCATTATCATATTTCAGCTTGATGGCATGGTTGCAATCGCTCAGGCAGGCATAATATTTTTTCAGGTATAACTTGATCCTGGCCAGGGTGAAAAAGATCTGCGCATTGGTGCTGTCGAGTTTCGAAGCAGCCGACAAGTCCTCCAAAGCCCCGTTGTAATTCTGCTGCTGGCTCCTTACTTCGGCACGGTTTACATACACATCGGGCAAATAAGGGAATAAGGCAATGGATTTGCCGAAGTCCTGCTCGGCCCCTATGTAATCGTCGAGGCTGAACTTCACATACCCCCGCATATAATATAACTCGGGAATGGTAGCATCGGTTTCAATCGCGGTGTTGAGGGTCTTAAGCGCCTCAACGAACTGTCCCGCCCTGATGCTGGTTTGGGCATCCCTCACATAGTTGCTGACTGCCTGTGGCCGGGCAGGAATGGCAGACAAAAGCAAGGCTGTCAATAATATTATAACAAGAGCAGGGTATAGTTTCGGCATCTTCAGCTGAGCCCGGGAAAATTCCTCAGGTGGAATATAAAAACGCCCCGGGAACTATATTTATTGCGGATGCGAAGATACACAAAAACAGGGAGCAACCTGCCCATACAGGATGGCGGAACCGCAGGCGTTAATATAAACCCGGATGCCCTGGCTTCAGGCTAATACCTTACCAGTTTCGAACTGCCGAGCGGCCTTCCTCCATCGTAAACCCTGACAATGTACATCCCTCTCCCGAGGGCGGATGTGCTGATGCTGCATGCTTCAGCAATCCTGCAGTTGCCCGTTAACAGGATTATCCCCGTAATATCACTGATACTGTATGTGTATGCGGATGACAGCCTGCCGTTGATCCTGAGATTGACCGATTCGGCGCAGGGATTCGGGTACAGGCTGAAAGCCGGGTCGGACCCCTGGTTGCTGCCAATGCCCGCAGATGGATCGCCCCCAAGCATGATACCGTTTCCGAAAGAGCTGACCCAGGTTTCATTGGTATTATAGGGGTTGAAGAATACCCTCATGGGATGCCTGAATGGATAATTACCGACCTGGGTAAACTGAGGGCTGAGGGCGGAAGCATTGCCGGTATACCAAAGCCCGTCAGTCTCTGTAGTGAAGTACATCTGGTCGGGATCTCCAGGTTTCAAACTGCATGAATTCACCCTGAAATTATCATGTATCCTGGTCCAGTTCTGTCCTTTATTTGTGGTTCTGAACAACCCCCCTGTCCCTTGTATACCCGATGTTGCCCATCCCTGGAAAACACAGGCGTACCATGTGCTTTGGGTGGCATCGTTGGGATCGACCACCACATCCTGGGTCCAGAACCTCATATTGGGATCGGAACGGTCGTACCAGGCGGAAGCAGCGGCATTATAATAATACACCCCCGAGCTGTCGGTGAAGGAGGTGCCTGTAGTGGGTTTCCTGGCGGAGAAACTGCATACGAGGTCCCCGTTATTCAAAACGTTGATATTGAAAGGGTGCCCGTTGCTCCTTGGAGGTGAAGGCATTTTGCTCCATGAGGATGCAGCCCCGGCGCTGAGGTTGGACGTGACCCATATCCCGCCAATGGCTTGTTTGTTGTGATGCAGCACGCTGGCATACATCTTTTCGGGATTCGAAGGGTCAAGCGCTATCCATACCACGGGGTGCCCGAAGCTGTGAAGGACTGTAAAACTGCCGCCATTGTCGGACGAAACATATACATTCCCGCTGCCTGCGTCGATCTGGGAATCATAAATGCGTGTGCTCTGGAACATGTCGTGAACATTGGATGTGGCTGCATAGATCTTCCCGGAAGCGCTTTTTACTATCCTGTATACCGTGTTCTGGGTCAGGTTCGGGATGAACTTCCAGCTGTCGCCGCTGTCGTCGCTCATGATGCCGTTGATATCTGAATACGCTCCGAACAAATGCCGGCTGTCGGTCCAGAGGATCTGCCAGCAGGAGGTATTCTCCAACCCCACTCCATGATACTTTTTACCTGTCGGGGTAGGGTAGTTCTCGGGATTTTCATCAACATGGCTTAAGTACTGCTGATGCCAGGTCACCCCTCCGTCAGTACTTATATGGGCGCAGGAATAATCGCTCAGCATCAGGGTATTGGCATCGTTCAAAGCAACTGTGAAACCAAAGGGGGCTTCGGGGAAACCCCAGCCATGGTCGCCTCCGTACCCGGCCCAGCCGGTATAAATATTCTGGTTGTTGGCTGTTAAAAACACATGGGTCCAGTTGCCGCCATTTGCAGATTTCATCACGATTGGCGCCCCGGCAGAACTTCCCCCGCTAAGGTAAGCGGTCGAAATGTCATCCGCAGGCATCCCTACAAAAACAGGAAAATCACTGCCGACAGTGATGCCGCCGGTTATTGAAACCCAGGTCCCGCCGGCATTGTCCATCTGGTAAACGCCTTTCATTGCTCCCCAGTAATCGCTCCCGTACTGGTAACCTGCCCATACATTGGCTGCGGTCAGGCAGAAAAACCGGCTTGAACCGCCTTGTTTGCCGCCTGCAAACGACAGCATGTATTCTCCTGCAGTGATCCCGCTTACCGGCATGGTCGTAAAACTTTGCCCGTTATTGCCCGAAACCAGCAAGCCGTCGTTGGTACCTATATAAATTGCGGGGCTGTTGAAGAAAATACCGGCAATATGGTTGCCCGCTCCGTTGGAGAGGCAGGTGTGAACCTGGTGGAACGAGGCTCCCCCATCCGCAGAGAAATAAATAGTCCCGTAATCGGCTATCATCACGAGATTGGGATTGTTATAATCGGCCATCAGCCTTAATATATTGCCGTTTGGTGCAAGGGGATAGGGGTTCCCGCCGAGAACGCTCCAGCTTATTCCCCCATCGGTGCTTTTCATGGGCCTGATATAATCGTTGCCGTCAATTGTTGAATAATCAACGCAATACCGTATTTGCTGATTGACGGTGAACTGCACACAGGCATCGTGCCCGCCCTGGAATTTCAGGAAATTTTCCTCGTTCCAGTTCAACCCCATATCGGTCGAATGAAACAACTCGCTCATATCACAACTCATATAGATCTCATTGTGGTTGGCCGGGTTGATGGATGGGGAGAACAAGGCGCCGCCACCGCCTACGCCGCGGCTGTGCCATGAGGCAGGAAACTGGGCTGAAAGGGTGGAAGCGAGGGTGAAAAGGATCAAAAAAGTCAGTAAGGATTTTTTCATGGTTTTGGGTTTGTCAGAAAATAAGATCAAAATATTGCCCCGGGGTTGCTTCGGAAAATATTTTTCAGGCAACAGGGCAACCTGTGAAAAGCGGGCCTGTCATTATATCATAAAAGCACTCATGTTCCTTCCGGAAGGATCATTGCCCACGAACCTCCGGGGGGATCAAGAGGCGTAGACCCGCCTAAAAGGCGGACAAATAAAAGGCTGTCACTGTAGCAGGATGACGGCCTTTTTAAATTTTATCGTATCTTTATACGTCTCATGTACTTTAAATGACTTTCATGAGTTTATCTTAAAAACCATTCAAGATGAAAAAGACAATCAGTTCCCTTGTTCTCCTCCTGCTGTTCATCTCTGCTTATGCCCAGGATGACCTGTCACAGCAAAAGAATAAAAACGAATCTTCGGATTTCAAAACCGTTTTCGGGAAACAGAAACCGGGACATAAGATCCCTATTGGCTATTTTCTTGAAATAAATGCAGCCTACACCATGGTTGGGCCAAACAGTGTTTTCCTGCCGGGCCTCAGTGCAGGAGTGATCCTCGACCACCACTGGACACTTGGCCTGAGCGCTAGCTTTCTCGGGAATCCCCACGGACTGAAATACGACAGCATCTTTACCGACACTGTTGGCCAGCCGAAAAAACCTGCAAACCTTTATGGCGGTTACGGCGGGTTGCTGCTGGAATATACCCTGCTGCCGAAATCGGCTGTTCATGTGTCTTTCCCGTTATTGATAGGCATTGGCTATATGTGCTTCATGACCCCCGGCCACTACAAGTATGATAATAACCACAACTGGAATTACGACAATCAGAATCACAAAATTTCCGACACCTATTGTTTTATCATCGAACCTGGTGTGAGGGCCGAATTCAACCTGGTTAAAATGCTGAGGATGGGTATAACGCTAAGCTACCGCTACAGTCCCAACTTCGATTTAACAGGTACATCCAAAACCGAACTCAACCAGTTCAACGCAAAACTGAGCTTCAGACTCGGGAAGTTCTGAGACAGGCACTGGGCACTAGGTACTAGGCACTGGGCACTGGGCACTGGGTCCAAGAACCCTGACCCAAGTAACGAGAACCCGTCACCCAGCCCCCAGAACCCAGTCTTACTTCTTCAGCAGGTCCCTGATCTCCGTGAGCAGTTCCTGGTCTTTTGTTGCCTGTGGGGGAGGCGGAGGGGGGACTGCTTCGGCTTCTTTCTTTTTGCTCAGGCTGTTGAGCCCTTTGACCATCAGGAAAACCGAGAAAGCTACGATGGTGAAGTCAACCAGTGTCTGCAGGAAACTCCCGATTTTTAACGTGACCGCATCCTTGATCACTTTGCCGGTTGCCGGGTCGGTGATCGCGTCTTTCATGATGATCCTGATATCGGTGAAGTTGATGCCGCCTACCATCAGGCCAATGGGGGGCATGATGATGTCGTTGACAACCGACGATACGATCTTCCCGAAAGCGGCGCCGATAATGATACCAACCGCCAGGTCAATCACGTTGCCCTTCATGGCAAAATCCTTGAATTCTTTAAGCATGCTCATATTGATCTGTTTTTAGATTATACAATTGTCGTGATTTTGAACCCTGACCCGTGTAACGCTTAAGGTCTCAAGGTTCCCAGTTCGCGGGTTCCGGGCTCCCGGTTCTTACAATCCTTCTCTCACTTTTGCGTCGGCCACTGATATCACCGACGTGGATGGTTTCGTGTTCTCCGATGTGGCCGTGAGGATCAGGCTGCCCGCGGCTCTGCCTGATTGAACTATCAGCTGGCATTTCCCGTTGAACAGCTTCCTCTGCCATTTCCCTTCGGGGCATTTGTCGGTCTCATGCGAACTTGGATCCCCGTTGCCCGCTCCAATGATCTTTCCATCGCCCTTCAACTCAAATTTAATGAGATCCATTGCATCGGGGACCTCCCGGCCTTTCTCATCCAGCACACTCACATTGACCACGCTCACGTCTTCCCCGTCGGCTTTGATGCTGCTGCGGTCGGGGGCCATCACAATAGTGAACGGCGCCGAAGTTGTTTCTATCTTCGTCACGATCTTCCTCAGGCTTTTCTTCCCGTCTTTGCTCACGCTCCTCATACCATGCGCTTCCAGGGTCCCGGGATGATATGCTACTTTCCATTCGAGATGCCCGTTCAATGGCATTTTCTTCGGGCCCAGGCTCTTCCCGTTCAGGAAAAGTTCAACGCTTTCACAGTTCGAGTTGCACCACACGCTGATGGTGTCGCCTTCCCGCCCTTTCCAGTTCCAGTGCGGGTAAATATGGAGGACATCATCGGCAGTCCACCAGCTTTTATAATAATAATAGTTGTTCTTCGGAAACCCGCATACATCCATGATCCCGAAATGAGAACTGATACAGGGCCATTCATAAGGCGTGGGCTCACCGCGGTAATCAAACCCGGTCCATACGAAAGCCCCAAGGAGATAGGGCCTTGCAGAGTAGTACTTCCACCAGGTCTCGGCCAGCGCACCCCAGTATGGATGCGTTACATCGTAATCGGGCACGTAACCTCTTAGGCTGTCTTTGGTATAGATGCCGCGGGTGCAAAGGGTGCTTGCTTCTTCGCTGCCCATCAGGATCTGGTTAGGATGATCCTGGTGGTATTTGTCGATATCGGCATTGTTGTTCATATAATTGAACCCCCTGATGGGAACCAGCTCGTTCACTCCCTTCCATTCGTTCCCGTTATTCCCTGCATAGGAATAAAGTCTTGTGGGATCCAGCTGCTTCAGCCGGGCAATAAGCGACTGCGCAATATTATGCCCGGTCTCCGTGCCCTGTACAACCCATTCTTCGTTACCGATGGACCATATGAACACGCTGGGGTGGTTGCGGTCCCTCAGCACCAGCCTTTCAAACTGCCCCATGTATTCGGGGGAACTGCCCATCAGCCTTGTCTCGTCAAATACCAGCATGCCCAGTTTATCACAGGCATCAAGGAGTTCACGGGTAGGCGGATTATGGCTTGTGCGGTATGCATTGCATCCCATCTCCTTCAGCTTTTCTATACGGTAATACTGGAGGCGGTCGGGCAGAGCAGAACCAACCCCTGCATGGTCCTGGTGGTTGCAAACGCCCTGGACCTCCACCCTCTTCCCGTTCAGGAAAAAGCCTTTGTCCTTGTCGAATTCAAGGGTGCGTATGCCGAATTGGGTGGAAAGGCTGTCAACCACTTTCCCGTCCACTTTGACAAGTGAGACCACGGTATATAAAACCGGGGTTTCCAGGGACCAGAGCCGGGGGTCTATTACCTTCATCTCCTGCTTCGATGTTATATCCTGAAGCGAATTGGCCACTAGGCCCTTGGATATGGCGGCATCAACTTTCTTCCCGTCGGGGCCCAAAACCTGAGACTCAAGTTCAAACTCCTTATTCTGTTCGCCCTGGTTGCTGACTTCAGTTTCGGTGAAAATGGCTGCGGTATTGTTGCTGACAACGGTATGCACAAACACCCCGTATTCGGTGATATGCAGGGGATCGTACTTCTCCATCCACACATGCCTGTATATCCCGGCCCCTTCGTAGAACCAGCCTTCGTATTGAGTTGCATCGGCGCGGACCACCAGCACGTTTCTTTTACCATACAAGATATAATCGGTCACATCGAAACCGAATTCCGAATACCCGCTCATATTGCTTACCATATAATGCCCGTTCAGCCATACCTTGCAGTCACGGAAAACACCGTCGAACCGTATCCTGAGCCTCCTGCCTTTGTCAGTTTCGGGAAGGGTGAACGCTTTGCGGTACCATCCGATTGTTGTCTCAGGATAAAGACGCCCCGCAGGCTTGTAGCCATGGCTGAGCACGTTGGGGTTGCCGCTTTTTATGAACTCCTGCTCCACCATCCAGTCGTGCGGAACATCCAGGGACCTCCAGCCGGTATCATTGAAATCAGGTGCAACCGGTCCATATGCTTCCCCGGCTTTGGCAAATAAGGCCTCTGAACCATATCCGAAATCTTTTTCGGCGGATGAAGCGCTGCCTAAATGAAACTTCCACCCCCGGTCCATCAGGAGTTTTTCACGGGGATTGCCGGCGGTTGCTGTAACTGCTGCAATACAAAGCAGGATGCTGAAAAGAAGCAGGGTTTTTTTCATGGCAGAGGAATAATGGTTTGAACTTTCAAAAATAAGAAATTGCCAACGTATGGCTTCTTCAAATCTGCAATTTGTACATCGTGCACCGTACATTCTTTTACTATTTTTGCTGTATGCGGATGTGGTTCAGGCTCAGTGCCTGCATCCCCGGTATAACACCCTGCAATGAAAAGCAAACTCTGGAACAGGAATTTTACCTTGCTTACCCTCTCTAACTTCCTGATGTGCTGTGCCTATTACTCACTCATTTCTACCCTGCCTTTGTATGTGTCAGACAACCTTCATGCTCCTCACAGCGTCGTCGGGCTTGTGCTTTCGGCCTATGCGATTGCAGCTATCCTCGTAAGGCCTTTCACCGGATTCGGGCTGGATTACTTTGGCCGCAGGGGAATTTTCATCGCTTCACTCCTGTTATACGGACTCATCTTCAACGTCTATGTTTTTGCAGCTTCAATAACATTCATGCTCTTCCTCCGCTTTGCCCACGGAATCGCCTGGGGGCTGACCACCACCTCCAACACGACCATTGCGGGCGACATTATACCGGCTGAAAAGAGGGGAGAGGGATTTGGCTTGTTCGGGGTCTCCACCACCGTGGGAATGGCCCTTGGCCCGCCAATGGGCACTTTCATACTGCAGCACTGGGGCTATGATACTATGTTCATAAGCGGATCTGTCGTCAGCATTATCAGCATGATAATGGCAGCAATGATGAGATACCCGGCTTATACCCCCCTCCCCGAAAACCGGCAGTTCAAATGGAAAAACCTCTTTGAAGCCAGCACCGTGATCCCGTCGGCCAACCTGCTGATCATTGGACTGGCCTACGGGGGACTCATCTCCTTCATTGCACTCTATGGAAAAGAAATAGGGATCGCAAACCCCTCGGGATTTTTCCTGGTGTATGCCCTGGGCATCATCACTTCCAGGTTCTCGGTAGGCAGGGCGCTCGACCGTAACGGGCCGAGGATGGTCATCATCACCTGCCTCACCCTGATCATCATAGGCTACCCTTTGCTTGCCCTGGTGAGGAACCCCTGGGGCTATTACTCTGCCGCGGTGATCCTCGGACTGGGCAACGGGGTTGTATGGCCCACCTTCCAGGCCATGGTCAATAATATTGTCCCGGGGAACCGGCGGGGGGCGGCAAACTCAACCATCTTTATCGCGATGGACCTGGGCATGGGGCTTGGGATGATGATAGCAGGTGTGATCTCCCAGAAATACGGCATCTCTTTTGCGTTCCTTGCCTGTGCTTTCTATGCCGCAACCGGACTTATACTCTTCAGGCTGTTCACCTTGAAACATTACCTGAAGAGGAGGGTGCTGGTGCTACTGAATCAAAATATCGAAATGGCGAAATAACGAGATGTTTAGAATTCCTTAATACGGCCAGGGGGAATTTTCCTGTTCGCGCTGACGAAAATCAGGTAAAAATCTTCATTCTTCGCCTAAAATTCCTATACCGCCCTGCTGCGCAGGTCTCGAAGAGGAGGAATTTTTACGGCTCAGAAATCGATTTTCTTCACGCTGGTTTTCTAATGCGCTCACATGGGAAATTTCCCCTGGGGCATTCCACCCTAAATTCTTAATTTCGCTATTTCACCATTATTAATTTTATGAAACACAAACTTATCATCCTGGCAACACTTCTGTTAACACTGGCCACGCCTGCCTATACCCAGACGCATTCATTTAAAATCGGCGAGGGGGAATTCCTGCTCGACGGGAAACCTTTCCAGGTCATCAGCGGGGAAATGCACTTTGCGCGTATCCCCCGTGAATGCTGGCGCGACCGCCTGCATATGGCCAAAGCCATGGGGTTGAATACCGTGGCAACCTATGTGTTCTGGAATTACCACGAAACCGAAAAAGGAAAGTACAATTTCAAAGACAATGCCGATGTGGCTGAATTCTGCCGCCTGGCCCAGCTGGAAGGCCTTTGGGTGATCATCAGGCCCAGTCCGTATGCCTGCGCCGAATGGGAATTCGGAGGCTACCCCTGGTGGCTGCTCAGGGAAAAGGACCTGAAAGTAAGGAGCCAGGATCCGAAGTTCATGGAGATGAGCAAAAAATATTTCGCAGCCCTCTCAAAACAGATCGTTCCTCAGCAGATCACTCATGGAGGGCCAGTGATCATGCTGCAGATCGAGAATGAATACGGCTCGTACGATAAGGATAAGGTATATCTCGGGAAATACCGGGACATATACAGGGAAGCGGGGATTGATGTGGATCTCTACACCTGTGACGGGCCTTCCCAGATGCCTGCCGGCTATCTGCCCGGGGTCCTTCCTGCGGTGAACGGCCTTGATAATGTGAAAGAAGTGAAAGAACTCATTAATAAATACAATAATAACCACGGACCGTATTTCATTGCCGAATGGTACCCGGCCTGGTTTGACTCCTGGGGCTCCAAACACCAGGTGGTGGCTTACCAGGATTTCATACCGACTTATGATTCTGTTTTATCAGCCGGGCTTTCGATCAATATCTACATGGCCCACGGGGGCACCACCCGCTGGTTCTGGAACGGGGCCAATATGAGCCGGAAGGAACCCTATATGCCCCAGACTTCGAGCTATGATTATGATGCTCCAATAGACGAAGCCGGTAATGCCACACCCAAGTTCATGGCGATGAGGGAGGTTCTTATGAAACATCTGCCAAAGGAAGTCGTTCTGCCGCCTGTCCCTGAAAAGAAAAAAACCATCGCCATTAAGGCTTTCAGCCTTCCCCTGTCTTCTCCCTTGTTTGATAACCTCCCGACTCCCGTTGCGGTCTCCAATCCCCTGAGTTTTGAGAACTTCGGGCAGGGATACGGGTATATGCTATACCGTACCAATGTAAAGGGCCCTGCAAAGGGGCTTCTTAAAATATCACAGATGCGCGACTTCGCCCTTGTTTACCTGGATGGAAAGCGCATCGCCGTCCTGGACCGCCGCCTGAAGCAGGATTCACTGGAGCTGGATGTTCCCGAAGGAGGTGCCAGGCTGGATATATTGATTGAGAATAACGGCAGGATAAACTACGGCTATTACCTTAACGACAACAAGCAGGGGATCACCGAAAAGGTGACATTTATGGGGAAGGATGTCAAATTCTGGAAAATGTACGGCTTCCCTATGAAGGATATCCGCAGCCTTAAATTCACTTCAGGCAAACCGGCAAACGGTCCTGTTTACCGCAAGGGGATGTTTATTGTAAACGATGTAGGAGATACTTATGTTGACCTCAGGAACTGGGGCAAGGGGCATGTCTGGATCAATGGCCGCAGCATTGGGAAATACTGGAATATAGGGCCCCAGCAAACCTTATATGTGCCTGCCCAGTGGCTGAAGAAAGGTGAAAATGAGATCGTCATCGTTGAACAGTTAAAGCCCGGGCAGGAGGAAATACAACTCCTGGATCATCCGGTGCTGGATCAGTTGAACCAGTAAAAATAAAAAAGGCCGTCTCGTACTTTTGAGACAGCCTCTTTTATTTTATCGATTGTTATCTTCTTCCTCCGCGTCCACCGCCGCCCGATGGGGGATGATATCCGCCACCCCCGCCTGAAGGATGTCCACCGCCTCCTGAACTACGCTGGAAGCTGCCGGCATTCTGGTTCATCTGCTGGCCGCGGTCACGGCTCTGGCTCTGGCGGTCCATTGATG
>Ga0194052_1000678_pt1 | contig 20896 bp, 11 predicted proteins | sample SepL226m_MetaG_FD_160117 | JGI IMG/M metagenome (GOLD analysis project Ga0194052, IMG submission 160117) | Anoxic zone freshwater microbial communities from boreal shield lake in IISD Experimental Lakes Area, Ontario, Canada - Sep2016-L227-6m | ecosystem: Environmental > Aquatic > Freshwater >...
GTATGCAGGTTGCAGTCCTGCATACGGTATTGCGGCTGCCGCGCGGCACCTTTACCCCATACAGCCAGGGGGTAAAGGCAAATGTTATCTTCTTTCAAAAGGGGATGCCTACCGAATACACCTGGATTTACGATGCCCGCAGCAATGTGCCTGGAATTACCAAGAAAGACCGTCCGTTAATTGCCGCGCATTTTGACGATTTCGAGGCTGTTTACGGCGCAAACCCCAACGGTACCAGTCCGCGATCCGACCTTGGCGAGGAATGCCGTTTTCGCCGTTTCCATATCAGCGACATCAAGGCGCGGGATTACAAACTCGATATAACCTGGCTGAAAGATGACTCCCTCGACGACCCCGACACCTTGCCGGAACCGCAAGACCTGGCTGCCGAAGCCATCACCGCATTGGAAGCCGCCGTTATTGATTTGCAGGAGATATTGCTGCTTATCGACTCCAACGGGGGAAGTTTTGATGAGTGAATTGCCGAAGGGGTGGGTTTCCACTCGTCTTGATGAAATTGTCATAAAAAAGAAAGGTAAAAAACCTAAACAACAACGTGATACGATTGTAGAAGGTTTCGTTCCTTATCTTGACATATTTGCTATTGAGAAAGGTGTTGCAAGGCAATATGCAGAGATATCATCATCACGATTAACTGATGAGAATGATATTTATGTTGTTTGGGACGGTGCAAGAAGTGGTTGGATCGGGAAAGGACAAGTGGGTGCAATAGGGTCTACAATAATGGCATTGACACCAAAGGAAGTTGATACTGATTATTTACGATTTTTCTTGACATCACAATTTGATACTATCAATTCAAATACTCGGGGTACAGGTATACCACATGTTGATCCAGAATTGTTTTGGAATCTTGATGTTCCTTTAGCTCCTCTTCCAGAACAACACAGAATAGTCGCAAAACTTGAGCAACTACTTGCGCGGGTGGATGCCTGTCGCGCCCAAATAGATAAAGTGCCAACCATCCTGAAACGTTTTCGTCAGTCCGTCCTTGTCGCCGCGTGTTCTGGAAGGTTGACTGAGGATTGGAGAGAAGAAGTTGGGGAAAAAGAGGATGCCTCTGAACTTTTATTAAAAGTAAGCAAATTATGGTTTTCAAATGATGCATTATCTGGACGAGAACTGAAAGTTATTAATGAATTTGTTAACAATTATCCACTTAATATTGATAGTTATATAGAAAAAGAATTACCTATGTCATGGTTATGTTGTAATATTGGGCATATAGGAATAGTCAGTAATGGTAGTACGCCATCCCGAAAAGATTTAACATATTGGGGTGGTTCAATACCGTGGGTCAGTTCAGGTGAAGTACGTAACAATGAAATTACTAATACCCGAGAGCAAATTACTGAAATTGGATATCAAAAAACTTCAGTTCACATTCTTCCAAAAGGAACAGTATTATTAGCGATGATTGGTGAGGGTAAGACTCGTGGTCAAACTGCTATCTTGAAAATAGATGCGACAATTAATCAAAATATTGCTGCAATAATTCCACAATTTGATATTATTAATTCTGAGTATCTTTGGTATTGGTTCCAACATCGCTATGAATTGAATCGTGAAGAAGGTAATGGGTCAGGACCACAGGCTCTCAATTGTCAACGTGTTCGTGAATTACAAGTTAATCTTCCACCAATTGAAGAACAACAAGAAATAGTTCGTCGTGTCACAACTTTATTCGCCTTTTCCGACCAGGTAGAAGCGCGTTACAAACAGGCAAAAACCCATGTTGACCGACTCACGCAATCCATCCTCGCCAAAGCCTTTCGCGGTGAACTGGTACCACAAGACCCGAACGACGAACCGGCGAAGGTATTGTTGGGGAGGATAAAGGCGGAGAAGAAAGTGGTAACGGTTGGTAAAAAGAGGAAATAAAAATGTCATATAATAATATTATGCCGATAATTAGAGATGTTATTGCTGTTGTTGCTCCATTATTTGCTGTTATTATTGCTTGGTTAGGACTTCAAACATGGAGAAAACAATTAAAAGGAAATAAATCTTATGAATTATCACTTAAAATGTTAGCTGCGGTATATAAAGTGAGAAATGCGATTTATAATACAAGACAACATCCATTAATAGGAGTAGAAGTAATTAATGCATTGAATACATATGGTATAGAGAATAATAATAAAATAAATGATGCTGAAGTTTATAAAGCTGTATACAATTTACGCTGGGATAAAGTAATGCAATGTGTTGCTGAATATGATGTGATAAAAAATGAAGTTGAAGTATTATGGGGAGATGAAGTAATAAATAAATTTGAGAAATTTGAAATGTTATTTAAAAAGATGTATGTACAAATCCTAAAGATACTTTCAGTAAAGAAAACTGATGATATTTTAAAGTTACTTCATGAAAATCCACCAAATATATTATTTTATATATCAGATGAAGATGCCTTTTCTATAGAGTTCAAAAATGCAATTAAAGATATTGAAGTTTATTTATGGCAAAAAATGAAGGTGTGAGAAATGATGATTAATCATAATAAATATTTACTAATCGTTCCCATAATTAGGAGAAATAATGTTAATTTACTTTTCAGATTTTTTTGAAGTTGATCCAGATATTCTTGAAAAATATGGTGCTTTTGATATATCATTGGTTAATGATTTACCGCTATTTATTGACCCATTCTTATTATTTGGCAGTTCAAAACAGGAATACCAGGATTTACATGATGGGATAATTCGATATCTCCAATTTCTTCGCGATGTAGCTGTTTCTGATTCGATTTCTGACGGACTATTATTTCGGTGGTTTACATTTAAAGAAGTAAAGGAAAATTGGCTTGGATATTCTACAGTAGGAAACAATGGTTCTGGTTTAGGTAAAGATTTTGCATATTCATTATATCAAAATCTCCGCAATGAATTCATTTCATTTGGACAAGAACAAATCACTAAAGGTAGTCACCTTGAAAAACTTTGTCTTATTGATAATGGTGTTGGTCGCGACAATATCAGTGATTTCACAGTTAATTTAATAAAAGAATATTTACTTAATTACACACAAAATTTTGCCAGTGAGTTTATCGATAAATCATATTGTCAATTGTTCAGTATAGATAAAGTAAGATTTGACTATGATAAAAATATTTGGAAAACAGATATTTTTTATTTACCAACAATTGATGGGAAAAACTATGTGATCTTGACACCAAAAGATATGTTGACTCGACATGAAACATGGATTAGTCGTTGTGAATTACAGAAAGGATATTATGAGATACCACCGTCAATTCCAGATGAGCAACTTCGAGGTCAAATTGATTATCATTTTCGCTCTCAATTATCTAAAAAATCAAAAAATAAAGATAAAGAGTTTGCATGGTTTAACACAATACAAAGGTTTCCTGCTATTATAGATTATTATATTCGTAATAAAGAAGATAATGGTGAAGAAGCTGCAAATGTTAGTAATGAATATGTTGCTGAAACAGAACAACAATTTATTACACAGGTGAAAACGTTTGTTGAACAAATCTTATCAAATACCGATTTTTATAAAATTCATGGTGATACTCTTGATGAAGCACGAGAACGAGTTTTTTATTTAAAACAAGTTATTGAGCACAATGATGGTTATCGACTTTTCGATAAAGGAGATGAGCCGATACATCGTGAGTCAGATTTACAAATCCTTTATCGACTAACATGGTATGCGACTCCATCGGATGTCAATAGAGAGGTTAATAATGGTCGTGGACCAGTTGATTTTAAAGTCTCTCGTGGTAGTCGTGATAAATCACTTGTTGAGTTTAAACTAGCAAAAAACTCTAAATTAAAACAAAACCTTGAAAACCAGGTTAAAGTATATGAAACTGCAAATCAAACAAATAAATCATTAAAAGTTATCGTATTTTTCACCGAAGATGAAGAAAAACGTGTAAAAAGCATTTTACGTGAACTTGAAATAGATAATGATCCTGATATCATTCTTATTGATGCTCGTGCAGATAACAAACCATCTGCATCAAATGTGAAGTAATGAGGAATTATGCTCCTACAGAGCGTAAATAATCTATCTAAATCAGACCCACAGCGTTGCTGTGGGCTATCGAATTAATTTAATAGGAATTAGGTTTTTGTGATTAAATATGTGGGTTGTTTTAATCATTTATGAATGTCTTCACATAAACAACGCCGCGATGTCGTCTGGGGTTAGCGACTTCATCAGGCCGGCTTCTGTTGAGATTATCTGGTTTACCAGGGCTTGTTTCTTTTCCTGCAGCAGTAGTATTTTCTTTTCCACGGTATCTTCGGCGATGAATTTGTATACCATTACCGGTCGTTCCTGTCCTATGCGGTGGGTTCGGTCGGTTGCCTGGCGTTCTACTGCCGGGTTCCACCAGGGGTCAATATGTATTACGTAGTCGGCGGCAGTCAGGTTCAGGCCGGTTCCGCCTGCTTTAAGGCTAATGAGAAAGAAGGGGATATTTTCGTCTGTCTGAAAATTATCTACCATTTCCTGGCGGTTTTTCGTTTTGCCATCCAGGTATAAATATGGCCATTTGCGTTCGTCCATCGATGTCCGCAGCAGTTTTAGCATGCTGGTGAATTGCGAGAAAATCAGTGCTTTATGCCCTTCTTCCCGCAGTATTTCCATCGCTTCCAGAATAGCCTCGAACTTTGATGATTCTCCGACATAGCTTTTATCTACCAGACGCGGGTCATTCGCTATTTGCCGCAGCCGCAATAAGCCTTCCAATACTTTCAGTTTTGCCTGCTGTACGCCGCTTTTCTTAATTAATCCCATCAGTTCTGCCCGGTATTTATCCCGGGTTTGGTCATACATCTTCTTTTGACCCGCTGACATTTCGCAGAAAATAAGCCGTTCTGTGCGGGGTGGCAATTCCGGCGCGACCTGTTCTTTGGTTCGGCGCAGGATGAATGGGCGTACCAGCGCGCGCAGCATTTGTGCCGCTTTTTCATCCTGATAACGTTGGATGGGAATGGCGAATTGATCGCGAAATGCGTTTTGAGTGCCCAATTGCCCGGGATTGAGAAAGGCGAAGAGCGACCATAATTCTTCGGTAGAGTTTTCTACCGGTGTGCCGGTTAACGCCAGTCGATGTTCGCAGTGCAGCAGTCGCGCGGCGCGGGCAGATTGTGATACGCCATTTTTTACCACCTGTGCTTCGTCAAGTACGATATAGTGGAATTTATATTTTTTAAACAACTCTATATCGCGCAGCATAATGCCATAGGTGGTAAGTACCAGTTGATACCCGTCAAATGAGGTGTGGCTGTCGCTGCGGTCATTGTCGGCATGTATCAGCACCTTTAAATCCGGGGTGAAACGGGCAGATTCACGTGCCCAGTTTTCCAGTAATGAGCGCGGCATAACGATGAGCGACGCGGATTTTGTATGGCCGGTGGCAAACAGGTATTGCAGAAAAACCAGTGCCTGCACCGTTTTGCCGATGCCCATATCATCCGCCAGGCATCCGCCAAATCCGTAATCATGCAGGAAATACAGCCAGTTGAAACCTTCCTGTTGATAATGCCGTAATTCGCCGGTGAAGTTGGCTGGCAACTGGCGGTTTTCTATATGAGTGAAGTTTTTTAATTGCTCAACGCGTTTAGTATACTCCTCGTCTGTAACCACGTCGGTGTTTCTTAATGTTAATTCAAGCAGCGAAGCCTGGGTTCTCGACATGCGAACTCCCTGCTCTGTTTCTTGTCCCATTGCGAATATCATGCGGTATTGCGCTAACAGTTCATCCGGCAATAATCCCATCGAACCATCAGGAAGTTTAACATATCCCTGCCGATGCTTAAGCGCCTTGCGGATTTCCAGCAAACTGACTTCTATATCGCCGTAACTGACCACTGTCGTTACATCAAACCAGTCAATGCCAGACGATACCGACATGCGCATCCGGGGTTGATTTCTATTAACCCGGTTATTTTTCAATGTTTCTTCGCCAAACACTTCAAAGCCGGATTCCTGCATTTTTGGCAGATGACGCAGCAGGAAATCTACCGGCGATACTTTTTGTCTGAGGATAAAGCGTTCGCCGTCGCGTTTCAGGCCAAATTCACTCATCATCCGCCAGGATTCCATCTCTATTTCTTTATTGCGGGTAACTGTGACTAATATATTTCTATCTTCATCATATTGCAGCGATTTCTCCGGCCAGGAGGTGTCTGCCGGTATCTCAAGATTATTATAACCGAAAGATAATTCAGCGACGATAGATTTTTCGTCTTCAGTTAAATAAACCCTGTTTACCGGTTTTACGCTCAATTCTATTTTGTTGGCGATGGCATCACCAGATACTTCAGCACGGTCAATCAGCTTGGGAAGATAGTTGGTGATGAATCTCTTCTTGCCTTCTACAGGTATTGTTATCGTGCGGGTTTCCAATAGTCGCCGCAATAATTCATAATTGCCGTCTATCAGCAGCAACTTGTTTTTCGCGAGTATCCACAAAGGTGAATTATTAACAATAGATGTATCTTCCTGGGTTAATGTATATTCAATTCCGTCATCAATTATGGCGGGTTGAATATAGATATTAACTTCATCCTGTTCAATATTAAGCAGTAATTTTCGCGGTTCGGGGTCTACCTCGATAATTGGCTGCAGAAATGGGTTGCCGTAATAATCCGGTTCTCCATGAAATACCAGCGCATTGCGTAATTGAGGAAGCAAAAATTCCAGCGGATTTCCGGTGTGATAAAAATTTGCCTGGCTTACCAGTCGCGCGAGGGTGTTTAATTCTGGTGATCCATATATTAGGTTTGTCGGAATTGCACTGTATTGTGATATTTCTTTTGCTGTTTGATAGTTAAAGGTGGTAGAGATGGCATTTTGCAGCGCTGCCCGGTCATTTAAAATATCTTCATCAAAATGCGAGGTGGCGATGGTATATGCCTTTAAGTTCCATTTTTCGGTTGAAATATTTGTTTTCAGACAAAATGCCAGTATTGCGGCAGTTGATGGATGTTTTTTTACAGCTTTCGTTCCTTCTATTAAATTGGATAATTTTGATTCCCATATTGATGCGGTATCAGCTTTTTGTTGTTCCAGCGAGATATTATCCGTAGCTAATTTATGCAGAGCGAAAACTGCCGCTACCTGATGAACGCAAGTATTATACGACCCGTACCCCCGCGAACCGGAACAGGTGCAATACATCTTTGTCGCACTCAGGCTATCCGTATCGTTTACTATTTTCACCCGATATAAAAGTTTTTCATCTTCTATAACATCAAATTCAGCCGCAGTATTTGTTATATGATTCAATACGGCAGCTTTTTTATGAAATAGTTCTTTTCCCATGGGGTGGGCACGATGGTTTACCCGGGTAAAAAGCGGGGTCAATGATTTAGCTTTCCGAAATATATCAAGCAAATGCGATTGTATTTCAGGAACTATTTCCTCTATCGGTTCCGGGGTCGCTATCTCTATTTCATCATTGGCAGAAGTTGTTTGCTGATGCCGGGTTTGAACAGTTGATATAGCATTATTAACTTCATTAATATTCGGTGTTTTTGATATTAATACCGGTCCATTTTTCATTAGTTCAGCAAAGGAAAGCTGTTTGCTTTTTGCAATTTCATTTACAGTTTTCAGCAGCACCGCTACGATATGTTTACAGATATCCCCTTCGTATGGGCATGTGCAATTCGTTTTTATATCCCTTGGTCCTTCAGCGGCATGTACTATATAATTGCTATAACTTCCTTCAACATGAGCGGTGATTTTGCCATTGGATATTATATAATGCAGGATTGCTCCCGAATTATAATAGTCTTTACCGCGTTTGAATATTGTATTTGAATCGGCAAGCAGTTTAACATCTTCAAGCGTTAAATCATGGAATTGAGAACCTAATTCAGCGGCTTTCTGTAAAATGTGCGCTTTTATTTCATCAGGTTTGGCTGGTGTTAAGTTAACAACCGCTACTCTTAACAATGCCATGTCCATTCGTTCTTCATCGCAGAATTTAATAATCCAATCAGCCATGTTAAGAATGGTAAAATCGTCTAATTCAACACAAGCAAATTGCTCATCATTCTCAACCTCGAATTCGGTAATTTTACCTTGCCAACCCCCGATATCTATGCCTAAATCCGGGTCGAGAGTACCTTTATTAATTACAACAATGTCATTTATATTTAAAGAAGCCATTTTTTATTCCTGCCATCCGACTGTATTATCTCTATTTATCGTCAGATACGTCAATGTGATTTTTTTAGTAACAGTACATATACTGTAGGCTTCTATCTTTTCACATCGATTAATAGGATTGAAAAGATAGAAGACATCTGATTTTAAAATCAGATGTCTTCGCAGTTACTGTGATATCAAGGTGTTAATATCCTTTTTATCTTATTAATCGATGTGAAAAAAACTGTCCACTGTCCACTATCAACTGACTTACTGTTTCACCACCTCAACCGGTATTGCCGGCAATACTCCGGCGGAGACTCTTTGTTTTTTTGTGGTTCCGGTTTTCTTGTCAGGAACATCTATGGTGGTGAATACTTCTGCTATCAGGTTGTCGATGGTGCCGGTGTGTTTATCATCGGCGGCGAAGGTCAGCACTATTCCCTGCGCGGTGTTGCTGGCGTCTTTCAGGGTTATTCCTGCCGGCGGGTCGCTTAATTCTATGCTGATAGGCAAGTTTATGTTTATTGCCGGTACGATGGTGATGGTGGTTATTGCCGTTCCGCCGGAAGGGATTTTCAGGCGGTCTTTGTTTAGCAGGATGATAATCGGTGCTCTGCGTCCGCCGGCAATGGCGACTTCCAGATTTTGTGACGGTACCAGGTGCATATACGCAAATGCCTGCATTACGTTATCGGCGGCGATTACCGAGCGGGTAATTACTTTGTCTCCAACGGTGGCACGGCCTTCCAGATTTATACTGATAGGCTGTTCAGATTTTTTATCTGGTGCTGTCAGGGTCATTCGTATGCTGTTTTTACCGTGTGGGATAACTGCTCCGCCCAGTGAGAATCCGGCAGGCGCATCCTTTAATGCTACTTCGATGTCGCCATCCCAGCCATCTTTGCGTACCGCGGATACTGTGATAATTCCCGGTCGTCCCGGTGGCACATTGACGCACGATGGCGAGATAGTCAGCGAGAAATCTGGCTGCGGCGGGCTGACCCGCAGTGAGTAAGTGAATAAATCGCTGCCGTGACGTTCTGCGTCGGTTATCTGCAGGTAATATATTCCGTTTGCCGGCAATTTTATCATCAGGTAAGAATCCGCATGGTGGGTCATTAATCCCAGGTCTTTATTTTCAAAGTCGTCATTCGACGCGACAACCTTGCCGGCGGCATCGGTTAACCGCAATATGGAATCTAACTGCGACCCGTATTGCCGGGCATATACCGCAGCGACAATGGTATCGCCGGTGCTGCCGGTAAATTTGTAATAATCGGTGTCGCTGCTGTTGATGCAGCCATTTATTACTACCGGTATGGTGATAGCCTGTGCTTTCTCGATGGTATTATTCGGTTCTACCTCGGCAGCACGCGGCAATTCCGGGAATTGCACGTCTGTCATCGGTGGTTTTACGGTTACTCCCCAGTCTGCCGGTACATTATTCATTGACATGCCAACGCGGCTGCCGGTGGGGAATAATACCTGCATTGCCGGTTGATCCGCGATGTAGATACGATAGACGAAATCCCAGCGTCCGCGGTAAATGGAGTCGCGGAATTTTATGGTGTAATTCCCATCCTGCGGAACATTGAAATATAATATCGGGTCGGGGTCGAACCCGTTGTCGTCGTTAAATGCTAACTCCTTGCCGGTAGAGTCGCTGATGGTGAGTATTCCCTGTATCCATCCCGGCACGGCATCCGCGATATATGGTATCAGGTTGCGTGCCTGGGCGGCGATGATCAGTTTTTGCCCGCCTTTTAGCTGTATATTATATTTATCTACCTCGCCAGGCATTATTTGCCCGTTTAATACAGCGGGTGCTGTCAGTGGTACTGGATTTTCTGGCGGGGTATCATATTCGGTTGGTTCGTGCATCTCCGGCAGATTGCTCACCTGAAACATCATCGGGTTCGTCAATCCGCCCGCAGGGGTACGAAGACGCAATTCTCTATTACCGATGGCTGCATCGGCGTCAATGGTCACTTCAATCACCACTATTTCATTCATAGGCGCTTTTGGCTGTTTTTGCTTGTTTAAAAATTTATCATATACTTGCTGAAGCTGTTTAATTGTCATCTGGTCCAGATTGCGAAGTTCCGGTAAATCAGGCAGTACGATTGGCGGCGGTGTAACAACTGGCGGTTCTGCTGGTGTGGCGGCGGGAGTTGTTCCTGGTGCAACAACTGGTGGATTCGCTGGCGGCACAGCAGGAGTAGCAGTGGCTGGTACAACAGGAGCGGTCACAGGTGCAGCAGGATTAGTAACTGGTGCAACTGGAGCAGGTTTTTTATTCTTATTGCGCATTTCATCTAAACGCGTTTTTCTAATTTCCTGAAGGCGCTTCTGCAATTCTTCTTCCTGCAATTTATTTAGTTTGCCATTAGCAGGTGTGTAGTCGAGAATAGATGCTTTTATACCGCTGCCGGTGAAATATACGGTATTTACACCGCGCAGGCGCTGGCCGGCAATAGTAACCTGAAAGGTGGTGCCTTGCTGACCGCCGGCAGGATAAACGTAGGCTATGTATGGTTCATTTGCCGCATGCAATAATGCAAGAGACCCGGCAAACAATGATGTTAATATAATTAATCGCGTGAGCAAATTCATAGTGATACTCCTCAAGCCTACATTATCTCTTTCAAGCGGCCAGCACCTGGTTTATTATCGGTGGAAGGCATGACTTTTAAATCCAGACCCTTGTCATTGGGCAACTTGGCGTCGGGGTCGATACCAAGGCGTTCCAGAATAGAGCCGATTAAATCGCGCGGGTAAACCGGACGGTCAGCTACTTTTTCGCCTTTTGCGTCAGACGCGCCAACAACCTTGCCACCCTGAAATCCACCACCAGCAAGAACAACGGAAAAGACATTGCCGTAATGGCTGCGTCCGCCATTCCACGGGGCTTCCCAGGATACTTTCGGGGTTCTACCGAATTCGCCGCCCCACCATACGATGGTGGTATCAAGCAATTTTTTATCAGATAAATCCTGCAATAATGCCGACATGCCGCGGTCCAGGTCGGGCAATTTTTGTTTCATCGCTTCAAAATGTTGTTTGTGGGTATCCCAACCGCCATAATTGATTGTTACATAAGGCACGCCGCTTTCGACCAGTCTCCGCGCCACCAGGCATTCCTGTCCGAACTTCGTTCGTCCATATTTGTCGCGCATTTCATCAGTTTCCTGGGTCAGGTCGAATACCTTGCGGGCATTGCCTAAAATTAAATCGTATGCTTTATCTTCGCATTTTTTTGCTGTTACAAAATCAGGATTGTCAGGAATAGCGATGCCAAGGGTATCTAAATTGTGCATCAATTCGCGCCGGGCCTGCTGGCGTTGATCGGTTATATCGGCGGCAATGATTCCTTCTACCGCGAATGGCGTTCTGCTGGGGTCACCGCCGGTGATGAATGGTTTGTATTTCGGGCCTAAAAATCCTTCTTCAGCAAAGCGTCCCTGCCCTTCGGTAAGCACGATATACGGCGGAATCATGCCGGTGTAGCCATGGTCGTACCCCTTAAAACAGGATACTATCGCGCCACATGATGGGTAAACCAAACCAACTCCCGGTTCGTGGCCGGTCTGCATCATATATGCCGCAGTTTCGTGAGAATTGCTGCCGTGGGTCATACTGCGAATGATGGCGTATTTGTCGGCCTGCTGTGCCAATAAAGGCAGCAATTCGCTTATCTTAATACCTTCCACATTTGTCTGTATCGGATTTTTCAGCGGACCGGAATAGTCGTAACCGGCATCCGGCTTGGGGTCAAAAGTGTCGAGATGCGACGGACCGCCCCACATCCATATCTGGATGACGGCTTTTGCATTTGGCTTTTTTACCGGTGCATCTACAACGGGTGTAGGTGTTGTTGGAGTTGGTGTCGGCGCCTGCGGCATTGCGCTGATAAATGCTGTCACCAGCAATGCGACAAGTTGATATTTTATTAATGATTTGATATTCATCTTTTTTCCTTTTGCATGTCCACTTCGACAAACTCAGCGACCGAACTGCGTTACGGTCACATGGGCAGGTTACGAACCTGCCCCTACTCAATGCTTATACAAAAATTCTTTGCTGTTAATCAGCGACCATGCCAGGTCGCTTTGTGCTTGTCTGGTTTGCAGACCTGGGGTTTGGAAATATTTGTCTGCGGTAGCCATTTCGGCGGGGGTAGGGAAACGCGACAGCAGCGGCAGGTAAATCCACTTGATTATTGTTTGTTTATTGCCTTTGGCAAGGGAATTAACCGCCAGCAATCGCGGAGAAGTGTCGATTCTGCGCTGAATATCAGACGAATTGAGCATATACAACGCCTGGTCTTCCGATGGGTGATTGTCGCGTTCAGATTCAAGTCCGGTATCTCGTGATGGCCGGCCAAATTTCATCAGGAATGTACTGGTGATGCTGCCGTCTGCCAGGGATATGGTGTGATTCTCTTTTGGTATATAAGTGAATGGTTCTGGAATTGCGCTGGAATAGTTCTCACCGTGCCCACCAATCCAGCACAGCGCATCTATCAATACCTCGGCATCCAATCGGCGCACGGTGTAGTGGGCAAATTGCATGTTCGGGTCGGCAGTATCGCCGTGTGGTATTGACGACTGCTGGTAGGTTTTAGAGTTTAATATCAATCGGTAAATTTGCCGGATATCGTATTTTGATTTAACAAATTCAGCTTCAAGTGCAGCAAGGGTTTCCGGGCTTGCCGGCGGGTTGTCGGCGCGTATATCATCAGTTTCGTGGATTATTCCGTGACCCATTGTCCATGTCCAAACGCAATTAACAATATTGCGGGCAAACCATTTATTGCCGGGAGCCAGCAGCCAGTTTGCAAAAACAACTCGCGGATCGCTGTCAGCGGGTATTAACGCGTCGGTGCCATCCGGGAATTTTGTTTTTAACGCACTGTTATCCGCCGGGTTCAGGTAAACCATCTCTTCTTTCCACTCGCCGGTTTTTTTATACGCCACTCGGGAAAAGAATACAGTCATATCTTTCTGCTGCTGGTCGGGCCATTTATCATAGCGCGTCCCCATGAAATTAAGGGCGACGGTTCTGGCGATGGTTGTCGGGTCTTTGCTGGGCAAGGCGCGGTAAAAATTCACCGGCGGCACACGAAAGTTGCTTCCACTGCTGGTGAGCAGTTCGCGGACGAACTGGTCATACGGCATATTTTTTTGCACCGCGTCTCGTATCCAGTGGTGGTATGCCTGCACCGCGTTTGGCCACAGGTTAATGGGAAATTCCGACTTTACCCGTAATAAATCGCACCAGCGCAGCGCTGAATAATCCGCAAACTCATCGCGGTTGAAAAGCGCTTCAATCAGCAATGCGCGCTTGTCAGGTCGAGTGTCTTTGAGAAAAGCATCGACTTCCTTGAAGTTGGGCAGCGTGCCTATCATATCCTGGTATACCCGGCGAATGAATACTTCATCGCTGCAGGAGTTGCGCATTTTCACGCCGGACTTCGCCAGTGTCGCCTCAACCTTGGTGTCGATAATATTACCAGCAGTAGCCCATTTATCGGTCTCATAAGGTTTTATCACGGTTTGGTCTTGCGCCATTAGTTGAGCAGTACATGCAAGCATTAAGGTTATTATCAGCAAAATTAATTTATTCATCAACAATCCTTCCTCGTTACAGGGTGCGGTAGAGAATTATTCCACAAAACCCCGGACGTAACAGCAGGTCATTATGCTTTATTATACCTTATTTGGGGTGGAATAGTTGCATTTTAGGGGTTAGGAGTTTAGGGGTTAGGTTCTTAGTTTTTGTTAAAAATTTTATTACTATATCAAATTTTATCTTAATCAAACCACCCCCTGCCCCCTCCTTGGCAAGGAGGGGAGTTCGTTTGATATTAATTGTCACTATTACACCTAATACCTAACCCCAATAAATTGGAAAAGTGTTAAGTTTTCGGTAGAGGTCACTTCGATTTCTTAGTGATTAAAATAGTACTATATAAAGTAAACTCCCCTCCTTGACAAGGAGGGGGCAGGGGGTGGTCTTCGACGATATGAGATTTTCAATTTAAAACCACGTCTTTTATCCCAATTTCGATGCTAATTCCCTGTAATCCCAAAAATCCTCTCAATCCGTGGTTCAGACAAATACCCCCCAAACATTCATTGACACACCCGCAAGATACATATAATATTTCATTAGAGGATTTTTGTCTGAACCACGATTCTGGGGATTTTGGGATTACAGGATTTTTTTAATTCAAAAAATTATGGCTAATTCGAAAATAATAATCCCCTAATCCATTAATCCTATAAATCGTGGTTCAGACAAAAAAATAATTGTATTTTAGGAGACTTTATTTTATGAACAAAGTGATGTTCTTTGTCTATTTACTGACATGCTCTATTGGAAATGCTGTGTTTGCGGTTGATGAACCGGCTGCCACTCCGGCTACTGTTCCGTTGCCAGCTACGAAAATAAATTCGAAAGACGGAGCAGAAATGATATTTATCCCCGCCGGTGAGTTCCTGATGGGCAGTACTGATACTGATAAAAAGGCAAAAGACAATGAAAAACCACAACGTAAAGTTAATCTGAATTCCTACTATATCTATAAAACTGAAGTTACTGTAGCACAGTACCGTAAGTTCTGTGTAGCAACAGGAAGGAAAATGCCGGATGCACCAGATTGGGGTTGGCAGGATAATCACCCGATAGTTAATGTAAGCTGGAATGACGCAAAGGCTTATGCAGATTGGGCAGGTGTTGTGTTACCAACCGAGGCACAATGGGAGAAAGCGGCACGGGGAACCGATGGCCGCGTTTACCCGTGGGGTAATGAGTGGGATAAAACTAAATGTGCGAATTGGTCAAATTCCTGTGATGGTGATACGTTGACGGGAACTCATCAGGTTGGCAGTTTTCCTAAAGGAGCCAGCCCGTTTGGTGTGATAGATATGTCTGGCAATGCGTATGAGTGGTGTGCAGATTGGTATGGTGATAATTATTATAAGACTGCACCGGCGAAGAATCCTACTGGTCCAGTAACTGGAGATAAACGCGTGCTTCGGGGTGGTTCTTGGGGCGACTACTACGACTACTACTGGTGTCGTGTCGCGTGTCGCGGCTACACCAACCCAGACTACTACGGCTACGGCGTTATCGGTTTCCGTTGTGCTTCGCCATGTCAATAAATCCTTATCTGTTTATCTGAACCACGGATTGAGAGGATTTTTTGAGATTTAAGAATTTTTTATTATCCTCTAATCTTATAATCCAATAAATCGTGGTTCAATAAAAATATGTTATATTTATCGATGGTGTCGATTGAAATCGGTAGAAATCGGTAGAAATCGACAACATTTAGCGTAACCGAATTTTTTAATTTTTAATTTTTAATTAATTTGCCATTTGCTATTTGCCATTTCAAATTTTCTCTCTTCACTCCTCTCTCTTCATTCTCTTGACCATCAAATGCCCAATTGCTATCATCAACCAGGCAATTTTTGATTAGGGAGACCAGTAAATGTCTGAAAAGAAAGCTAAAACTTTTACCTGTCAGGTTCGCGTACAACGCACCACGGTGGAATACGGCTATGTCAACATCGCGTTAACCCCGGATATCGTATCCGGCGACAATAATGTAAATGCTAAAAAAATAGTAAACGCGGCACTGGTACTGGCAAACCAGCCAAAAATGGTTTGGTACCCGGAAGACCAGAAAATAGAAATTCACCCGGAACAACAACCACAGGCGGATGATGAAGAGAGCTTTGATGTTGACGGCGAAGAGATATAGTTTAGTTTTTCGGGGTGTTACACAGAGATTCACAGAGGAGACACGGAGATACACGGAGGTGTTTTTATAAATTTTCCTCCGTGAGACTCTGTGTCTCCTCTGTGAATCTCTGTGTAATAATCGTCTTCAACAAACCTGACATTGACAAACCACCCTGCATATCAATACCATTCAATAATAGATTTTCCTGTTGAGGTGTTGCTATGGTAAAGCGGGTGTTTTTTTGTTGTTTGCTGGTGATGATGGCGCAGTTTGCGTTTGCCGGGGACGCGTTAGATACCGCGTTGGCGGGTGTTAGCATGACGCGGGATGGGTTTAAGGTTGATACTGAAGCGGTGAAGAGCCGGGGGAATACTGCATTTAAACTGTCATTTTTTGACCAGTGGTATCAGCATCCGCTGCGGATTCCGTTTTTTGAGCGTTACCTGCGCGAGCAGATGCTGAGCGCAAAAGGCGCGCCGCAACCGCTATTTGTTACCTCTGCCAGCATACTGGGAACCACCACCTGGCGCAGTCTTAATGAGCCGACACCGTTGGTGAAATATACCACCATGGCGGCGAAGCCGGACGCGTTAAAGGCGGCGATTTTGGCAGTTGACCCGCGGGCAAAAGTGCCATCAACAAAAAACGTTCCGCCACAGGTGCAAAAACTCGCGGCTGAATTGTTGTTTGTCACTGCGGATGCTTTGAAATGGCGCGAACAGGCTCTGCGAAAGATACCGGCAAGCGACCGCGTCTGGCTGTACAATCGGCTGATTGACCCGCTAATCCACCCCGAGGATAAAACCGGCAGCAAGTATGAAAGAAGCGAGTCTGACCAGATTGGCGATAGTTTGAAGGAGATGGATAATTTAGGCAGCCTTGATTTGTCGCTGATGTTTGCCGGCAATGACGATATGATGACGATAGTGCAGGCGGTTAATGATGAATTGGCGAAAACCCCGGTGAAGGAACAGTTCAACTTTACCTGCAAAACAAAACTTGGTGTGATAAGTCTGTCCGGCAGTGGGAATGATAAATATACTGCCAACGCTCATAATCTGCTGATTTTCGATACTGGCGGCGATGACATTTACCAGGCGGGTGGGGCAACCGGCGGCGCGCAATATCCGGTTGGCATCATTATTGATGGCGGTGGAAATGACCGCTACGAATCATCATCTACTTTGCCGTGCTTTGGCGCAGGGGTAATGGGTTGGGGGATTCTTGTAGACCAGGGCGGCAAGGATGTCTACACGACAAAGGGTTGCTACAGCCAGGGTTGCGGTATCGCCGGAGTCGGATTGCTGGCGGATTACGGCGATGGCGAAGATACGTATTTTTCGCTTGCCGGCGCGCAGGGATATGGTTATTTCGGCATTGGCATTCTCGCCGATACCGGCGGGTCGGACAGTTATGAAACTTATGTTAACGGCCAGGGATGCGGTCGCACCATGGGGGTTGGTCTGTTATATGACCTGACCGGAAATGATAAATATACCGCCAACGACACCGACATTATTTACCCCAGTGCGCAAACAAAAACCCATAACTCCAGCATGTGTCAGGGTGCGGGAACCGGGGAACGCCGCGATTATCTTGACGGTCATTCCGTCGCCGGCGGCGTGGGGATGCTGCTGGATGGCGCGGGTGACGACACGTATTTCGGCGGGGTATTCAGCCAGGCAGTGGGTTATTGGTACGGCATCGGCATATTAGACGACCGTTCTGGCAACGACAATTACCGCAGCGTCTGGTATGGCCAATCCGCCACCGCTCATTTTGCCGTCAGCTACCTTGTGGATGGCACCGGCAATGATCACTACACCTCGACAAACTGTGTTAACGTTGGCGCCGCCCACGATTTCTCCGTCAGCCTGTTCGTTGAAGAGTCGGGTGATGATATTTATGAAGGCGCCAGCAATATGGGGCAGGCGCTGAATAACAGCATTGCGCTGTTCGTGGATAAAAGCGGTAACGACATTTACAAAGGCGGCTCCTTCGGTCAGGCGGTAATATCCAATCCCACCGGCATTCGCACCGAAATAAACACCGTTGGCCTTTTTATCGACCTTGACGGCAATGATACCTACCCCAATGCGAATTACGGCAACAACCGCACCTGGACCCAGCAAAACAAAACCCCAATACCAATTCTGCGCGGGTCAGGGGTAGATGTAGAGAAGGGGGAGTTGGCGTGGGATTGATCAATTGAGAGTTTATTTTTTTTGGTGACACAGAGATACACAGAGGAGACACAGAGATACACGGAGGTGTTAATAAATTTCCTCTGTGAGTCGCTGTGTAATAACAAAATAAATAGCAACATTTTGATAACCGGGCTGCGTTAAAATAAGGAAGTGAAGTTTATAAAGTCTTTATTATCTATAAAATTAGTGAGTTTTATTATAGAAATAATAGTTAAAAGTATTGAATTAGTATTGACCAAATGTAGTAAACACATAGATAATGTGTTTATTGAAATGAGGATATTCTACTTGCACTCATATACATTTCATAAAACTTATGAAGGATTGTGAAATGTCTAAGATGTATTCATAGAAGATCTCTGATTTTAGAGGAATTAAAACGTATAAGAATTAATTTAAATGGAAGTGAAATATGTGGAGAATAATAGTTTTTATATTAACAGGTATACTTCTTATCTTGATGATTATACATCAAGGTTGGTCAGCATTGTGGTGGGTTCCTATAGGGTACTATTTTGGTCTATTTACTTCTGCACAGGTAATTTTACCACTTATATCTTATCTTCCAATTGCAATAAAACTTGTGTTCAAAAAACAGATGCGTCCTGCTGTTTTTGGTAAAATAATTCTTGTTGTTTTAACTTGGGTAATACTTTTATTCGTAGTAGCATTTTTGATTGGATTCTTTAGTCCTTCAACAGCGACATATTTGTATAATAACTTGGCGCTTAATTTGAGTGCCAATCTTGGAACTATATTTGTGATTTTTTCTCCCTTGTTTAAAGAATTTCGCTCTGACCAAAGACGAGAGTTTGATATAATATATGGTCGTTTTTACATCACATCCAATAAATTGGATACTGACGCTATTGCATTTGACATTGCTATAAACACCTATGATGCCGCTTTTAAAGTAATTGAACCTTACACCGAACGTGCAAATAATCGTTATTCCATACTAAAAGCTACCAATGCTCTTGACAATGGTAATGATCAATCCGCTGTTGATACCTATAATGAAACAGTTTCACATTATAAAGATCCCGCAGACTTTGAACCATATACCGAAGCCTACTTGGACTCTCATTCTAGTGCTATTGACAACCTTTGCGTAGCATTTGATAATCTTTCTGCTATTTTTGTGAATTTGAGTTCTAATAGAATTTTTTGTGTTTCGAATTCTGATCTTTATAAATTATACTGTGAGCTATATGAAACATATTGTGACTCACACCTATTCGCTGTTAAAGCCTATTCCTACGCTGCAGATTGTGCAATGAAAACTGCTATGGAAGTAATGATGCAATCTCTTAGGGACGAAATAGATACCATGATATTAGAACTCAATGAATTAGACCCAAAAACTCTCAGTCGAATCGCTCCATGCGCAAGTGTAGCTGATTTTAAATTAAAAATAGCTAAAGACGCAAATAACGCAAAAGCATTAGAACAGAAAGCTAAAGTTGCAGAAAGTAAAGCAAAAGCATATCTTACTAAAGCCAGTACCATCAGCGATGGTTGAAGTTACTTTATAGAACAATCAAATAGGAATCTGTTTAATGAGGAAACTATGATAATTCAAGAATATAGAAGATTTTTAATAGACCTTAATAAAAATGATGTTTCAGATGATGCTAAGCGAATTGGCAATATCGTTTTTAAACATTTTAACACCCTTGTTCCACTTGGAACACCGCATTCTCTTCGTTCAAAAAAAATTATAGAGATTGCGCAAAATGAGTTTACATTTACAGAACCAGAAATAACAACTCTATCTGATTATAATAATTCAAATGAGTTTGCTTTCAAAAGATTAAAAAAAATTGATATTGAATCTTTTAGAGGTTTTACCAATAAAGAAAGTTTTGATTTGGATGCATCCTTTGTTCTTGTATATGGCCCTAATGGTTCTGGAAAATCCAGTTTTTGTGAGGCACTTGAATATTCTCTGTTGGGTTCTGTAGAAGAAGCTACTGTCAAACGCTTCTTTGAAATAAATGATTATCTTGAAAATGCTCGAACTAAGAAGTTTAAGTCACCTGAGTTACAAGCACTTAATGAAAATGAAGAAATTGTCTTGATTTCTCCTAATGATTCTTTATATAGATTTTGTTTTGTTGAAAAAAATAGAATAGATGATTTTTCTAGAATGGCAGCAAAATTACCGTCTCAACAAAATAAACTTATAAGTACTTTATTTGGATTAGAACCATTTAGTGAGTTTGTAATTGGATTTTCATCAGAATTAGATTCGAGACACATTGATTTATCTGGTCAAAAGGCATTATTGTTAAATTCGAAAAGACAAGAATTAAATGTTTTTGAGAGAACTCTTTTATCATGTGATAAAGATTTAAGAAAAATAGAAGAAGATGAAATGTTGATTGCTTCTAAATTTGATAATGGAAAGATGAAGTATGATGAATTGAAAATTTATCTGGGAACTTTAAAAAATCCTGGAAGAATTCAGGAACTTGAAAATTTAACAACATCAGTACCACAAAATAAAATAGGACTAACAATAAAATCATTGACAGATATTGATGCTTTACTTAAAAATAATACACAACAAATTTATGATTTAGAAAATGAATATGATGAAAAACGAAATAGGATATCTTTTCGCAATCTGTATCAATCTGTAAAAGAATTAAATGTTATCAACCCAGATATTTGTCCTGCGTGTTCAACTCCATTAGAAAAAGTAACGCAAAATCCTTATTTATGTGCAGAGAAAGGATTAAGAGATCTCGAGTATCTTTCAAGTCTTGAACAG
>Ga0194052_1000679_pt1 | contig 20879 bp, 29 predicted proteins | sample SepL226m_MetaG_FD_160117 | JGI IMG/M metagenome (GOLD analysis project Ga0194052, IMG submission 160117) | Anoxic zone freshwater microbial communities from boreal shield lake in IISD Experimental Lakes Area, Ontario, Canada - Sep2016-L227-6m | ecosystem: Environmental > Aquatic > Freshwater >...
CGATATAGGGTATATCAATCATGTGTTTTATTATTTTGGGAACTAGCTCTTCATATTGTTCCTTAGTATATTTTTTATTTAAAATACAATATTGCTTTTTCTTAAGCCCAACACAACCAAAAACATCTGTCACCCCAGGAGAAGTAATACAATAAGTCGCATTCCTTGAATTAGTCCATGCCCCCCAGCCACATTTAATATTATAAATCCCGTCGCCTGACTGAAGGCACTCGTTTACCATTTCAATATTGTCGCCGTAATGTGTAAAATCATATGTGGTTTTCACAGGACCGTTTGATACAAACGAACAAAATTTTGAATCTTCTAAATTAGCACACCCAAAACATACTTTTGAATTTTTTGAATGCTCTAAATAGTCTCCTGTCACATCTTTGTTTTGGACTCCAAAATAATATTTTTTAGGAAATTTTTGCCAAAAATTTTTTGCTTTTTCTTTCATTAAAACAATATTTTTATACGAATCTAATTCAAATGATTTTAATTTAATTTCATAATCTTCTTTTGTATATTGTTCGTTAAAAATGCAGTAACTTTTTCTATGTAAATTTACACATCCAATACAATTATTACAACCACGTAAACCGAAAGAAAAATAAACATCAACACAATCTTCGCATTGTTGAGAAAAAATAGTTTTATAACAATTAATACAAGTCACCGTTTCATAACATAATTCTCCTTTCCTAGTCATTGTTATATCTTGCGAATCTTTTGAAAAAAATACTCCACTTCCATAAGAAACATTTTCATCAAAAGTACCATCGTGAATCAAATAACAATTCTTCATATTATTTGCCATATTGCAGTACTCTGAATTTACCATTGTCGTTCCAAAGGCAAAAAGGTTTGGTGCGGGCACACGGTTAAATAGCTCAAAAAACTGATCAAGAAATGATCTAGAAAAATCAACTTCTGCACCATAATTTAATCCTTCCCAATTATCACTCCACCAACATTTTTCACAAAATACAGTGTTGTTATAATCTTCCCGATAAATTGAAACTACTTTCTTGTTACATAAACCGCATTCTCGAAAATGCAAACCTCTTTCATTACGCCAAGAAAGACGTCTTTGCAAACGACACTCAGGGCACCATGTCGGTGCTGGTACTTTCATTTTTTCATAAAAACCAAAGTCATCTGGTTCAATCAGAAAATCTTTTTTACAATTCTGACAATTTTTAGTTTCTGCTTCCATTTGTTTATTTTAACATTTTTTTAAACTCTTTCGGTAAAGGAGATTCTATTTTAATTAGTTTTCCCTTTTGGTTCTTAAACTCTATTGATTTAGCATGTAAACCCATTCTATTTAATCCTTCTGGACAAAGACCTTTTGGGTTGTAAAGTGAATCGCAAACAATTGGAAAACTTAAATATTTCATATGCACACGGATTTGATGAGTCCTGCCAGTTTTTGGATAAACTTCAAGAATCGAAAATTTGGAAACCTCCTGCTTGTGATTTTTTTTATCCGTGAGGGTCCCGCCCGGTACTCTGGGGAGGGTTAAGCGGGAAAAAAAATCATAAGCTGAAACTTGAACCCTTTTTAAAACTTTATATTCAGTCACTGCATCGCGAAGCTCTCCCCTTGCGCCACGCCCAGCGAGCCTTCTTCTAAAATCAGAAGGACTCCTGCCAATAGGTTTATCTATTATTCCTTTATCGTTTTTTAGCCAACCATTTACAATAGCAATATATATTTTTTTAATTTCTCTATCCGTAAATTGCTTTTTCAAAAAATCATAAGATTTTTTATTTTTGGCTATGACCAAAACTCCAGAAGTATCTTTGTCTAAGCGATGAACTATTCCTGGACGGTCTATTTCATTACCATCAAAATTCATTGGCTCACCTACTCCTTTTATTTTTGGATAATTTTTTAAAATCCAATCAGTAATTGTCTTTTCCTTACTACGACCATCTGGATGCACAGAAATACCAGACGGTTTGTCTATCACTAAAATATCTTTATCTTCATAGAGAACTTTGATTTTCATTTTGTGCCCTTGGTAGGAATCGAACCTACATCAAGGCCTTAGAAGAGCCTCGTTCTATCCATTGAACTACAAGGGCAGTGTGCGCGGTGTAGGACTCGAACCTACGACCTTCCCGGTGTAAACGGGTTGCTCTACCAACTGAGCTAACCGCGCATTATATCTATTGTATTGTAATTAACTATCCAGGTGTTTCTCACGCGTTGCTACAACTAAGCTTTCCGCGCATTATTCATAACCTATTCTAAACCATCATATCAGTGTACTCTACGCGTCGCTACAACTAAGCTTTCCGCGCATCGCATTCTTTAAAATTAGCATTTTTACAACGATGGGTCAACAACGTGAGCTGGAGAACTTAATATCTCAGCTGAAATTTTTTCTCTCTCAGAAAAATAATCCAAGGCATTTTTTATTTTTTCCTTCTCTTTACTACTTATTTTTTGACTATTTTGATCCACTAGTAAATTTTGTTCCCCACTTACTTGTTTGAAAAGATTATATGCAAACAAAAAAGAGATAGCAATCAACAATAGAGTTACGACAATAAGACTTCTCCAAAATAAATCAATGTTTATTTTGAAATCTTCTTTTTTATATTTATTTTTTCTTTTAAAAAAGTTTTTTTTCATTTTAGATGAAACTTATAAGTTTAATTTTATACAACGCCTCCCATACTTTTTTATTTATATTATTTTTTTCTTCTATAGAAATCTTATTCATTTCGACTAAAGTGATTTCTAGCTCATATGGAGAATTTTCCAATAAGGTCAAAAATTTATATACTTGTTCAAAATTGCCAGTGTCTCTCATTTCAAGCACTAGTCCAGTATTATCTTTTGCCACTTCAATAAAAGATACTTCCACTTTTGTATTAACACTACTTGCCATATTTTCTATCTTGTTTAAAAAAGGAACAATATCAGAACTTTGAGCAAAGTGTGTCTCAAGTAAAGCTCTTTCCTCTTCGATAGATTTAAAAGAATTATTAAAATCTTTTATCTCTTCGCGGTGTGATACTTCTTTTTGAAAATCGGCCTCTGTTTGTTCTGCAATTTTAATATTTCCTTTTGTTTGTATGTAAAGAAAAATGAACAAAGAACAAAATACTAAAAAAACCAAGACCAGTGGGGGTAAAAAAATTTTAGTTGATTTATTTTTCATATTATTTTGAAATTAAATTCAAATTAAACTCTATATTTTCGCCTTTAACAAAGTTGGAAATTGGTAAATCTACTTTCACAAAAGTTGGATCACTTTCTAATGCTTGCCTAAAAACCAAGAGCTGTTCCCTATTTTGAGCTATCCCTGCAATATTCACTTTTTTGCCTTCTAGTAAATCATTTTGATATGATATTCTTTTTATTTTAATACCTACTACTTTTTCTGAAAGAATTTGATCTATTACTTTTTTAGAAAAAACATATTTATTTATTCTTGCTGACTCTAGCAAACTTAGTCTCGCATCTAAACTTTTTATTTCAATTAATGCTTTTTGGTCAATCTCTGGAATCATTTCGTTTTTTTGCATTTCTAGTTTTTTGTTTACAGACATCTTTTTTTCGAGTGAAATAAAATATGCTGGAGAAATAGCAATTATTAAAATAACTACTACTAAAATTAACATAACAAAAGATACAACTAACGCTCTGTAGAAAAAGTGTTTCTTAATTTCTTTTTTTTCTTCAATTGGAATTAAATTAATCATATTCAAAATTACCTAATGCAAGCCCTAAGGCAGCTGCGTAAGTGAGAGATTTCTCAAAATTAATCTCTGGCACATACTTTTCAGTATTAATTATATTAGTCCAAACATTGGCTATTTCTATAGGATTTTTTGTACTAACTGAAAGATATTCCCTAAGTCCTATTAAATTTGAATCTCCGCCACAAAGAATTATTTTTCTAATTGGTGGATGCTCTTTGTCTCCCTCTTTATGTGTATGCCAATAAACAAAGTGCTTCATAATTTCGTCGTGTAATATAGAAATACTATTTAAAATTACTGAGAATAATTCTTTGTTCTCGGCATTTCTTTCTAAACCATATTTTCTTTTCATTTTTTCTGCCTCATCAAAACTAATTTTGAAACTTTTTTGAATCATATTAGTAAGCAACAATCCTCCGACGTCTAGTGTAGAAGTAAACATAACCGTGCCTTTTGAAACAACAAAGATCCCAGTCCTTTTTTGCCCAAAATCAACAATCATATAAGTATCCTTATCATCTTTCTTTACGACTGCACGAGAAATAGCTTGTGCTTCAAGCTCAAAAGATTTAACTTGAATTGATGATTTTTTAAAAACAGATAAATAATCATCAATGATATTGCCTGGAATAGCTGATACTTGGATATCAAAACCTCTTTCGTCTTCATTCAAAATTTCATAATCAAATACTGCATCTTCAGCAGATAGTGGAATATATTCTTCGAGAGATAATTCAATACTATCTCGAATGTTTTCTAGTTCCATTTTTTCTAACCTAAATTCATATAAATATACTTGTTCTTCTGGAAGTGAGACCCGCACTGATTTTATCTTTTCTTCTTTTTTAAGAGAGGTCAATATTTCTTCCATTTTTTTTAGGTCTTTAATTTTACCTGATTCGATAATTCCAAGTGGAATTTTTCGCTCGCCATAACGACCTAATTTAATAGTTTTATTTACAGGAATAAGCTCTACAAATTTTATTGATTCATCAGAAATATCCAAACCAAAAGAAGGCATCGAAAGAAATTCTGGTGTTGGAAATAAAATATTAAATAAGCTTCTAGACATATGATGTATTATACCCTTTAGTAAAAATTTTTAAAAGTTTAACTACACCACTATCTGACTTTACTCCCAGCATTAACTTCAATTTCTGGAACAAGAAAGACTGGACGACCATCGATACCATCGACAGCCAAAAGCATACCATTGCTTTCATAACCTTTTATCGTTCTTGGTTCTAAATTTAAAATATATAATACTTGTTTTCCTAAAAGAATACTCGGATCAGGATAGAATTCATGAATTCCAGAAACTATCTGCCTAAGTTTTTTATTCCCTTCTTCGTCTTTTTCATTAAAATCTATTTGGCAACACAAAAGTTTGTCTGTTTCTGGAACTGGAGATACTTCTTTTATTGTTCCAATCCTTATGTCTATATTTTTAAAATCTTCGTAAGAAATCATATTATTTTATATTATTTATTTTTTCTAAGTATCTTTGTAATATTAAAGCTGCGGCTCCAGCATCAATGTGTCCTCTTTTTTTATCTTTTAATCTACTGTGTGATTGTTTTTGCGTTAAAATTTCTTTAGTGCTTCCCCTCTTGCGTGCCTCTACTGAGGTCAAAAACTCTTTTTGCTTATTTATCGGCATTTTAAATTTTTCATTGAGATCAATAATAAAAAGTTCAATTCTCGCCGAAAGTGCATTTAATTGTCCTGAAAAATCTACTGACTCACCAATAACCATTTCGTCTATTTTTTCATTTTTTAGAATTTCACCAATTCTCTCAAGTACTTTTGAATCATTGGGAACAATTTCTTTAGGAAAAGCAATTCTGCCTCCATCGTCAGATATAGCAAGCCCTATTCGTTTTGTTCCATAATCAATGCCTAGAAATTTCATATAAAGATAGTAGCACGAAAAGTGCTTTTCTGGTATAATCTGCATATTATGAATACAGCAATTTTTAATGACCCCAAAATTAGTTTTATTGTTTTATTAATAACCGTTCTTTGGGTTTTGCCTTGGAAAATTTTTGCATTATGGACTGCCTCAAAGAAGAACCACAAAATATGGTTCATCGTCCTAGTTATTGCAAATACAGTCGGAATTTTAGAAATTATCTATATTTTCTTTATTGCCAAAAAAACTTGGCCCGAAGTAAAAACTTCTTTCCTAAGATTAATGTCTTCTAAAAAATAAAATAAAAAAGCCCCTGTATGGGGCTTTTTTATTTTATTTTATTTCTCGAATTTCTTTTTTAAGAGAATTACCTTTTTCATCTAAATCATAGAGAATAATTGTATTGAATGGCATTTCCAATTCCTCGACTTCTTTGTCTCCGATTTTTTCTATATATTTCATTAAAGCTCGAATTGAATTACCGTGCGCTGTTACTAGAATATTTTCTCCTGCCAAGACATATGGCAAAATTGAGTTTAAAAAGTAAGGCACAGCTCGATCATAAACCATTTTTAAATTTTCTCCGTTAGGAATATTTGCATCCCAGCCTCTGCGCACGTCTGTAAAAGCTTCTTCTCCAATAAGTTCTTTAACTTCCCATTTATTCTTACCAGTATAATCTCCGTAATCTCTTTCATTAATAGCACTGGATCTTTCTTCTGGAATTTTATCGACTAAATTTAAAACTTTTAAAATTTCATCCAGTGTTTCTTGAGCCCTTTTTTGAGTAGAACAAAAAACTCGATCTATTTTAATATCTTTAACAGCCTCCCCCATTTTCTGAGCCATAAGAAAACCATTTTCAGTAAGATCTACCTCTGTTTTTCCTGTCCATTTTCCTAACTTATTCCATTCAGATTCTCCATGTCGAACTAAAATAAGTTTTCCAATTTTATTTTCCATATCTGTATTTTAACATTTAACTTGAAAAAAGTGTAAAAATAAAGTAATCTTATGGAACGGAGGCGTGGCTGAGTGGTTGAAGGCAACAGTCTTGAAAACTGTCATATGGGAAACCGTATCGTGAGTTCGAATCTCACCGCCTCCGCAAGACGTATCTCATCAAAACTTCATCTAGTTGATGTATGTTATACTAACAATTTATTATTAGTAATTAAACATAATTTTATGGAAAATGTAGATAAAAAAGAGTGTATGGGAAAGTGCGAAGAAGTTTGTCATGAAAATTGTCATGGTACTTCTTTTATGGGTATTCATGGATGCCATGGTGGAAAATGTCACCATTTAGTAAAAGTAATATTAAAACTAGTTATCATTATGCTTATTTTCTGTTTTGGATTTAAGTTAGGATCAATAACTGGTTCCTTCAGAAATGAACGCAGTGAAGGCAGAATACAAAACAGAGGTGGCTATGGAATGATGCGTGGTTATAATAATTTTAACATACAACCAAACACAAATATCCAAAACCCAACAGCTCCCGCTACAACAGTGGCCCCTGTTAAAAATTAATTTTATTAAATTCTTAACTACAAAAACCCCTACCCTGTGAGGGGTTTTTGTATTCATGTAGTTATGAAAGAAAACAATAGACATTTTATTTATATATTTGGTATAATTAATCTATGGAAGAAAAATTAAATTGGTCTGCTCTTGAATACGAAGAAAAAGAACGTCAAACAGATTGGTTTTGGGCTCTTGGAATAATTGTAGTTGCAAGCTCTGTCACAGCAATTATTTTTACAAATTATTTTTTTGCTATTTTTTTAGTTGTCGCAGGATTACTGCTTGGTTTTTACGCTGTTAAAAAACCAGATATGGTTTACTACGAATTAAATGATAAAGGATTAAAAATCAGAAATAGAATATACCCTTACGATAAAATAAAAGCTTTCTGGGTACAGAGAACAGAAAATGAGGAAGGGCTTCCAATGGTTCCAGCTCTTTTCATAAGATCTGAAAGATTTCTAGTGCCAATTTTTTCTGTACCAATAGAAGAAGAATCTATTGAAATAGTTCACAAAACAATGCTTGCTCACAATGTGCTAGAAGTAGAAATGAAAGAGCATGTCTCAGAAAAAATAATGGAATCTCTTGGTTTTTAATTTTTAAATTGTGCTCGAGGGCAGGATATCTTCCCTTAGAGGGACAGTATACCTTTTCGATTCAGTTAATACTGAATAACGAAAAGCTTTTCGCTTCCTGCACTTAAGCAAATAAATTTGCTAACTCATGGCCACAATAAATTGTGCTCCCGGCAGGAATCGAACCTGCATCATAACTTCCGCAAAGTTACGTCCTATCCATTGAACGACGAGAGCGTTACATGACAAGACTAACATTTTTTAGCAAAAAGTCTATCTTATTTTGTGTTATATTTAAATAATGAGCGTCGATCAAACTGATGAAGAAATCATAATTTTATATAAAAATGGAAACAAAGAAGTATTTAAAGAAATAGTAACAAGATATACTTCTCCACTTTACAACTTTACTGCGCACCTAATTGGAGAAAATAATGCTTCAGATATTGTACAAGATGTTTTTATCAAAGCATGGAAACATATAAATTCTTTTGATTCAACTAGATCAAGTTTTAAAACTTGGATTTTTACTATTACAAAAAATACTATTACTGACTTTTTTAGAAAAAAAAAGACTTTAAATTTTAGTGACTTAAAGAATGACGATGATGTCATTTCTTTTTCAGAAAACATTCCTGACGAGAGTCCCCTTCCAGATGAAGTTTTACAAAAATTTGAGGATATGGAATTACTAAACAATGTGTTAAAAACACTTTCTCCAGAATATCAAACGATTCTAGTACTACACTATCAGGAGGAAATGACCTTTGATGAAATTGGCAAAGTATTAAATAAACCATTAAATACCGTAAAAAGCTACCACAGGCGGGCTCTTCTCAATTTAAGTAAAAAAGCTCTTTAGGATATAATAGGCAAATGCAACTTACATCATTTGTTCCCCATTTTTTAGTTTTTTTAGCTGGGTTTAAATATGTTTTACTTTTCATTGGAACTGTAATCGAAGGCCCAATACTTATGGTTGCTTCAGGAATTTTAATTCATGCTGGTTTTTTTGATGGTTTTACTGCTTTTTGGGTAATTGTTTTTGGTGATCTAGTCGGAGATATTGTTTGGTATTATATTGGATATTATTTTGCTGAACCATTGATAAGAAACTATGGGAAATTTATAAAAGTAAGTCCAGAAATATTCGAGCGAGCAAAAAAATTATTTAATCAATATCATGTGAAAATATTATTAATTTCAAAATTAACTATTGGTTTTGGTATGTCCCTAGCGACCCTAATGGCAGCTGGAGCAACTAAAGTATCTTTAAAGAAATACATCACCCTTAACTTTCTAGGAGAATTAATACTAGTGGGAATACTCCTTTCTTTAGGTTATTTCTTTGGACAACTATATAACACGATTGCAGATACTATGAAAATATACTTCACGGTTGGAGTTCTTGGAGTGATTGCTATTTCTTCTTACTATTTTACTAAACATATAAAAAAAGCTATATTAAAGTAATATGATATCTTTTATAATTCCAACTAGGAATGAGGAGAAAATAATCGAAAAAATTCTTAAGTGTCTTTCAGAATATAAGGGTGAAAAAGAAATAATTGTTTCTGATGGATTAAGTACTGATGAAACTGTTTCAATCGCAAAGCATTATGCTACAGTAATTGAAGGCGACAAAAATAGTATACAGAGAATTAGTATCGGGAAAAACTCTGGAGCAAAAATAAGCAATGGAGAATATCTTGTTTTCCTAGATGCCGACGTCTATATTCCAGATGTAAATTTATTTTTTACCCAAGCAGAAAGTTTTTTCAAAAATGACAAAAAACTAGCAGGGCTTACTGTCTCGATTCGCGTCTTCAAAGAAGATGAAACTTTGGCAGATAAAATAGTTTTTTCTGTTTTTAATTTTTACAATTTAATTTTGAACAATTATTTGGGCACTGGAGCTGCTGTTGGCGAATTTCAAATGATTAGAAGAGATGCCTTTATTCAATCAGGTGGTTATGGTGAGCATCTAGTGGCCTCAGAAGATTATGAATTTTTTAAAAGAATATCAAAAATTGGAAAAACTCATTTCGTAAACAAATTAAGAGTCTATCATACTGGACGAAGAGCACATAAAATAGGATGGCGAAAACTTTTAACTGAATGGATTCTGAATGGTGTCTTTGTCGCAGTGAGAGGCAAATCATATAGTAAAGAATGGAAAGTAATTAGATAATATGAAAATCCTTATTATTACTGATACACTAGTTTCTAAAATAGATGGAGTATCAACATCTATCGACCAAACAACAAAATTTTTAAGAAAGAATGGCCATGAAGTAAAAGTTATTCACCATGGTTTGTTTCACTCATTTTCTTTGGCACCCTATTTCCCAGAATTACTTTTTTCATTTTTTCCTGGAAAAAAATTAAAGCACGAAATAATTAAAGAGAAACCTGATTATATCCACATAACAACTGAAGGTACCCTAGGTCTAAAGGCACGAATGATTTGTATAAAAAATAATATTAAATTCACCACTTCATATCACACTCACTATGATCTTTATTTAAAAGAAAGAGTAAATAACTTCTTTTATAAAATTACTAAATCTTATCTACTTTGGTTTCACAAAAAATCTGAGGCAGTAATGGTAAGCACTGATAGTCTAAAAAAAGAATTAGCTAGTAAGGGCTATAAAAATTTAGTAATCTGCCCACTTGGCGTAGATATTAATTTATTCAAAAAATCGACTAGTGTATTTTCGAATTATTCTAAACCGATATTTACATATTTAGGACGACTTGCCAAAGAAAAAAATGTAGAAGAATTTTTAAAATGCACTTTACCAGGAACAAAATTAATCATTGGAGATGGCCCAGAAAGAAAACAACTTGAAAGTAAATATAAAGATAGTGCTAATTTTTTAGGAATAAAAAGAGGCCAAGAATTGGTAAACCTTTTGTCTCAAAGTGACGTTTTGGTTTTTCCATCTAGAACAGATACTTTTGGACTAGTCATTGTGGAAGCCCTTGCTTGTAATGTTCCGGTTGCAGGCCACGATGTAATGGGACCTAGAGATATAATATCTCATGGAGTCGATGGTTTTTTAGATGAAGACCTTAGCAAAGCAGCTCTTGAGTGCTTAAAATTAAACAAAGAAGTGTGCCGTGAAAAAGCTAAAACATTTTCCTGGGAAAATTCTGCTAATATTTTTTTACAAAAATTGATTAAAAATGAATAAAAAAATAAATAAAAAAATAATTGGCTTTACTTGTGGAGCATTTGACCTTACTCACGCAGGGCATTATTTGATGTTTGAAGAAGTTAAAAATAAATGTGATTACTTAATCGTCGGTCTTCAAGTAGACCCATCAGTGGACAGAAAAAATAAACATAAGCCCATCCAATCTTTAAAGGAAAGATCGATCCAACTAAAAGCCTGTAAATACATAGATGAAATCGTAATTTATAAAACAGAGATAGGCCTCTATCATCTTTTAAAAAAATTAAAACCAGATATCCGTTTTATGGGATCAGATTGGAAAAATAAACCAAATTATTCAAAAGATAGATTGCCTGAAATAAAAGTCATTTACAATAGCCGCAATCACAAATACTCAACGACTAATCTTAGAAACAGAACAGCAAATTGCTGTAAAAACTAATTGCACCAAAATACATACTTCTAACGTATATAAAGTATGGAAAATAGATTAAAAAAACTTAAAACATATGAAAATTTGGTTAAATAAATGGAGTAATGCTCTGAAAAATAGGAAATTTATTCTGTCTCTTTCTACTGCTATTTTATTTTTAATAATAAGTTTAATAGTAAATTTCATTGCTGGAACTTATGCGACAGAAAGAGCAAGTCTTCCTGTCACAGATATTATTTTAAGTAATATTCCAGTTTTTGATGTTGATGGTATCTTTGTCTATGGACCAATTATTCTTTGGTCTTTTATGATTTTTATTTTTTCGCATAAACCAAACAAACTACCTTTTACTATAAAAAGTATTGCCCTCTTCGTAATCATTAGATCAATTTTTATCAGCCTGACTCATATCGGACCATTTCCAAATCAGATATTAGTTAGTGCAGGAAATTTTTCTAGCAAATATACTTTTGGTGGAGATTTATTTTTTTCTGGGCACACTGGACTCCCCTACTTACTAGCCTTAATTTTTTGGGAAAATAAAAAAATGAGATATTTTTTAATTGCCGCATCAATTTTTTTCGGCATCATTGTGCTCATGGGACATTTACATTATTCTATTGATGTTTTTGCTGCCTTTTTTATAACCTATTCAATCTTTCATATTGCGGAATATTTTTTTAAAAAGGACAGGATTCTATTTTTTTCTTAATTGCACCAAAATACATACTTCTAACGTATATAAAGTATGGAAAATAATATTAAAAAAGTACTAGCAAGTGCCCGATACAAACCCAAACATGACTTGGGGGCTAAAATTTGGCATGAATTAATCATAAAAGAAAAACGTAATACATATTTTAAAATAACATCTTTCTCTTTATTGGGCCTTGGTTCAATTTTAGGATTTATTTCAATGTTTAAAACATTAATGACTGACTTTACAGAATCAGGTTTTTACGAATATCTTTCTTTGGCTTTTTCGAAAGGTGGAATTTTTTCGTCTTACTGGAAAGAATTGATTTTTTCTTTAGCTGAATCATTACCTACTATGAATATTGCAATATCTCTTACCCTTATTTTTATTTTCTTTTTATCCTTAAAATATTTAAGTAAACAAATTATTAACAATAAATACATGGGGTTACCCTATGTCGGAGCATAATATGAAAAAAATACACGAAAAAATATTAGGGTTTTTTGAGTCAAAAATTTTAGTCGGAGCATTATATGGAATTGGAATTATCATAGTATTAATTTTAGTCTTTTCAGCAGGTGTTTCAGTCGGATCAAAAAAAGCCTCTTTTGGTCGTGCTTGGGGAGAAAATTATGAAAAGAATTTTGGGATGATGCCGGGACGTATGGGTTTTGGAAAAGATAACTTTCCAAACACCAATGGCGCTATCGGCAAAATAATAAAGATTGATTTACCAACAATTATTGTTCAGGGAAAAGATAGCACGGAAAAAGTTATTCTAATTAAAAATGATACTAAGGTACAAAAAATGATGCAAGAAATTACAACAAAAGAACTGTCTCTTAATGATTTTATTATCACAATCGGCTCCCCTAATGATCAAGGCCAAATCGAAGCAAAATTAATAAGGGTAATGCCTGCGCCAGAATTATTAAATAATATATCTACAACAAATGAAAAACCTCTTTAATAAAATAAAACAATTCATAATTGATCACAAAACAGCCTCCGTTATTGTTTTAATAATTATATTAATAATTGGCTATTGGACATACGGCAAATTAACAAGTACGACTGGAGAAGTTCGTTATGTCACTGCTCAGGCTGAAAAAGCCACAATAATTGCGACAATTACTGGTACTGGCCAAGTCTCATCTTCTACTCAAATAGATATAAAACCAAAAGCCTCTGGAGAAATAATTTATCTTCCAGTGCAAAGTGGCCAAAAGGTTGGAAGCGGCACCTTGATCGCCAAAATTGATACTAAGGATGCTCAAAAAACCATTCGCGATGCAGAAACAAGTCTTGAAAGTGCAAAATTATCTCTAGAAAAATTAAAAATCCAAGATTCAGCAGACAATATGAATGCCGATTTAGCTAAATCATATGATGATGGTTTTAACACTGTTTCAAATGTCTTTTTAGATATGCCGACTATTATGACCGGGCTCAATGATATGCTTTATAAAACAAATAATTCTTCTAATGGACAATGGAGCGTAGACTGGTACGCCAATGAAGTTGTTCAAAAAGATTCTGACGACGCCCTAGCTTACAAAAAAAAGGTAAATGACTCTTACGCATTAGCTCTTAAAGCATTTAATGCTACTTTTGATGATTATAAAAAAGCTTCTAGAAATTCTGATAATGCCACAATTGAAGCCTTAATAAGGGAAACATATAACACGACAAAGATAGTCGCTGATTCAATAAAAGTAACTAGTAACTATATTGATTTTGTTAAAAGCTCTATGAGCACAAATAATTTTACTATTCCTCAGATTTTTACTACCCACCAAGCAAGCTTGAATAACTATACTTCTGAAACAAATTCACATTTATTAACCTTACTTTCAATTACCACTAGCATAAAAAATTATAAAGATGCTTTTCTAAATAGTGATTTAGACGTTCAATCATCTCAATTGTCTGTGAAGCAAAGAGAAAATGGATTACAAGATGCAAAAGACAATTTAGCAAATTATTATATCTACACACCGTTTGGTGGAACACTTTCAAATGTGGCAGTAAAGAAAACTGACTCAGTAAGCTCTGGTACAACTATCGCAACTTTAATTACTGACAAACAACTTGCAGAGTTATCCCTAAATGAAGTTGATATTGCCAAAATTTCAACAGGTCAAAAAGCAACTCTTACATTTGATGCAATTCCTGATTTAACAATTTCTGGTAAAGTTGCTGAAATTGATTCTATTGGAACTGTTTCTTCTGGAGTTGTAAATTACACCGTAAAAATTAGTTTTGATACAAGTGACATTCGAGTCAAACCTGGAATGAGTGTTAATGCCACGATAATCACTGATATAAAACAAGACGTGCTCACTGTACCAAATAGTGCTATAAAAACTCAGAATGGGTCAAGTTATGTAGAAACATTTGATACTGCTCTTGCTGACCCAGCAACTGGTGTACAAGGTTCCCCTTCCCTAACTTTACCAAATAAAAAAACTGTAACAACTGGAATTTCAAACGATACGGTAACTGAAATAACTTCTGGTTTAAATGAAGGAGATATAGCTGTAGCTAAAACAATTACAGGAGTTACTGCTACGGCAAAAGCAACTTCTACAAAAAGTATTTTAGGAGGCATGGGTGGTGGACATTAATTAAATAAAAAAATGATAGAAATAAAAAATATTGTAAAAACATACAGAACAGGCGAAGAAGATTTCAACGCATTAAGTGGTGTATCTTTTAAAATTGAAGACGGAGAATTTGTAGCAATCATGGGACCTTCTGGATCTGGTAAATCAACTCTAATGCACATTTTGGGTGCATTAGACAATCCAACTAGTGGAGAATATTTTCTAGATGGTAAAGATGTTTCAACACTTTCAGATGACCAATTAGCAGATATTAGAAAAGATAAAATTGGTTTTGTATTTCAATCATTCAATCTCTTACCAAGAACTACAGTACTTCGAAATGTTATGTTGCCGCTTATTTATGAAGGAGTGGCGAGTACTGAAAGAGAAAAAAGAGCCAAGGATGCCTTAATTTCAGCTGGCCTTGATGAAAAACATTTCACCCATCTTTCAAATCAACTATCTGGTGGCCAAATTCAAAGAGTCGCCATTGCTCGAGCCCTAGTAAATAATCCAACTTTAATCCTGGCCGATGAACCAACCGGGAACTTGGACACAAAAACTGGTGAAATTGTTCTTGCTACTTTTAAAAAGTTAAATAAAGAATTAGGTCGTACTGTCGTACTTATTACTCATGAACAAGATGTCGCAGAACACGCAGATAGAGTTTTGTTTATTCGTGATGGTTTATTAATTGAAGATAAAAAAATAATTCACTAACATATGAAAATATCTGACATATTAAATGAAACATATTCTGCTCTAACCGGTAACAAAATTAGAACGGGTCTTACAATGCTCGGCATTATTATAGGAATTGGTTCAGTTATTGCCATGACAGCTATTGGACAAGGAGCTCAGAATTCAATTTCTTCTAGCATTGAATCTATTGGGGCAAATTTAGTTATGGTTATGCCAGGAGCACAAAGAAGTTTTGGGGGAGCTTCAGGTGGACGAGGTGGAGCACAAAGCTTAACTGTGGCAGATGCTGATGCAATAGAGACTAGTGTGTCTGGAGTCGCTGGAGTTGTTCGTGAGGTGACGTCTCGAAAACAAGTAGTTGCCACGGGTACAAATACTAACACAAACATAATCGGAACAGAGCCGTCTTATTCTACTGTTAGAAATGTTGCAATTGATGAAGGAAGTTTTATTACTGCTCAAAATGTAACAAGTGGTACAAAAGTGGCAGTCTTGGGTCCTACTACTCGTGATGATTTATTTGGTACAGACGCGACAGGTGTCGTCGGTCAAAAAATTCGTATTTCTGGGGCAGAATATAAAATCGTAGGCATAACTGTTGCAAAGGGTGGTTCTGGTTTTTCAAATAGTGATGATGCAATTTATATTCCATATACAACAGCCCAAAGATATCTCACAGGTAATAAATATTTAAGTGAAATAGATGTATCTGCCGAAAGCTCAAATGCTTCTGCACAAGTACAAACAGATATTACAAGCTTGTTAACTCAAAGACATAACATAACTGATTCGACAAAAATTGATTTCAACACAATGAATCAGGCTGACATTATCGCAACTGCCTCATCTGTCACAAGTACTTTTACGGCTCTTCTTGCTGCTATTGCTGGCATATCGCTACTAGTTGGAGGAATTGGAATTATGAATATGATGCTAACTACTGTTACCGAAAGAACTCGTGAGATAGGATTGCGTAAGGCTATTGGCGCCAAAAGAAGAGACATTAATTTTCAATTTTTAACTGAAGCGGTAGTTCTCACTTTTGTTGGAGGATTTTTAGGAATTGTTCTTGGGTGGTTAATAGCATTTATTATTAGCTATCTTGGAATAGTCCAAGCCTCCGTTTCAGTCTCTTCAGTACTACTTGCATTCGGTGTGTCTGCTTTAATTGGAATCGTTTTTGGTTATTACCCGGCCCGCCACGCTTCTTCTTTAAATCCAATCGACGCGTTAAGATTCGAATAATTATTAATTAAAGGTCAATATTATAAGGTTTAATAAAAAAATATGAAAAATAAAAAAAATATAATTTTAATAGCAGGTTTTGTAGTTTTAGTATTAATTTCTTTTTACGCAGGCACAGCCTATTCTAGCTCAAAAAAAACAACTAACCCAAATAGTTCTTTTGGACAAAATGGGCAATTTAGCCAAGGAAAAGGAATGAGGGCAGGAGGAGGAAATATCTCAGGCCAAATTATTGCAAAGGATGCAGATAGTATTACCGTAGAACTTAGATCACCAATGGGACAAAATGGTGTAGCTACTACAAATACTGGAACTGGTTCTAAGATAGTTTTTTATACTAACAAAACAACTGTTCTAAAAACTACCGACGGAGTAATATCTGACCTTGTTATCGGAAAAGAAATTAGTGTTCAAGGTACAGCTAATACTGATGGTAGTGTCATAGCCCAAAGTATTTCTATTAGACCGAACGTAAATACAAACTTACCAAAGAATTAAGAATAATATTATTTGAATAAAAAGCACCCACTACCGTTCTGGGTGTTTTTTGTTTTAATTAATTTTACATTTTTATGCTATATTAAAACTATGGACGAATATCCAATGAGAATCAATAAATACTTGGCCCACCAAAAAATCGCTACCCGAGATGGAGCAGATGCTCTTGTCTCTCGAGGTGATGTTTTTGTTAATGGGAAGAGGGCTGTATTGGGCAGTAAGGTAAGTGAAAATGATAAAGTGGAAGTACGAGGAAAAGATAGTATTAAAAAATATGTTTATTATGCTTACAACAAACCTCAAGGAGTAATCACTCATTCTCCCCAAGATGAAGAAAAAGATATTAAAGAAACTATAAAAAATAAAAGTATTGGAAAAGATGTCTTCCCTGTCGGCCGACTTGATAAAGATTCTCATGGCCTTATGATTTTAACTAATGATGGCAGAATTACTGATTTACTCCTCAACCCAAAATATATTCATGAAAAAGAATATGCTGTAAAAACTTTTAATAAGCTACGCTCAAATTTTAAACAAAAAATGGAGGCCGGAGTAAAGATTGAAGACTACAAAACAAAACCTTGTAAAATAGAAATTATAAATGAAAATATGTTTCGAATAATTTTAACCGAAGGAAAAAAACATCAAATCCGTAGAATGTGCTCTGCCCTATTCCAAGAAATTGCCGACTTAAAACGTACTCGAATTATGAATATTGAATTAGGAAAAATAAGTAATAATTCCTTTCGAGAAATAAAAGGAAAAGAACTTCAAACTTTTTTACAAAGCATTGGAATAAATCAATAAAAAAACCACTCTGCCCTAGGTCGGAGTGGTTTTTTTATTATATTTGAACCTTAGAAAAGAAATAACTTCCGAGCCAAAGAAAAATTAAGGTGAGAATTGTAAGCACTGAAAGATCTCGAGCTAAAGAAAAAAAGTGAACATTAGTAAGTAAATGTCTCAAGGCATCTACGGTATATGCAAGTGGATCAAAAGAAGTGATTATTCCAAGTATGGTTGCTCGATCAATTGGAAAAATCGCTCCTGACAAAAAAAACAAAGGCATGACTAAGAAGTTCATTATCATTTGAAAACCTTGCATATCGTCTAGTTTTGAAGCAATAGCAGTACCTAGGGCAGTGAACAGTGTAGCTGAAAGAAACATAACCAATATTGCAACTGGTACAAAAGCCCAAGATATGGGCCTAAAGCCCGCTAATAACGATAATAACAAAACTAAAGTTCCTTGCATTGTCGCTATCGTTGCTCCCCCGAGTGTCCTGCCAATCATGATATTAAAACGTGAAACGGGGGCGACGAGTGTTTCTTTAAGAAACCCAAATTGTTTATCCCAAATAATTTCCATACCAGAAAAAATTGAAGTGAAAATTATGGTCATACTAATAATTCCTGGAACTAAAAACTGTATATAATTACCCTCACCTGCCCGCGCGAAAACTGGCCCAAAGCCAGCTCCAAGCGCTAAAAGAAAAAATATTGGTTGAGCCAAAGAACCAATCACCCTTGAGCGTGAACGAAGATATCTCTTTAATTGCCTTAACCATAAAATGTAAATTATTTGCATCCCATTAAAAATTTTAACTAATAATTTTTTTCTTTTACTCAAGTCCGTTGAATTTTTAACGGGACAAGTGTCATTTTTTATTTTTTACTCCAAGCATTGTGTCTAGCGCGCATAGCATCCGTTTTACTTACTTCTTCTTCCCGAATATCTCTACCTGTTAATTTTAAGAAAGCTTCTTCAAGTGATGTAGTTTCAGTACTTTTTTTTAATTCATCGACTGTGCCCAGTGCTACGATACTTCCATGATCAATAATTGCAATATGATTTGCGATCCGCTCTGCTTCTTCCATATAATGTGTTGTAAAAAATACCGTAATTCCTTCTGTTTCGTTTAATTTACGTAAATATTCCCACATGTGATTTCTAGTTTGTGGATCAAGCCCCAAGGTTGGTTCATCTAAAAATAAGACTTTTGGGTGATGTAATAACCCTCGAGCAATTTCAAGCCTACGTTTCATGCCACCAGAAAATTCTTTTACTAAACTTTTTTTTCTGTCCCAAAGCTCTACAAATTCTAGTAATTGCTTTATTCTATCTACTAAAACATCTTTTTTTACTCCATATAAAATTCCATGAATTTCCATATTCTCATATGCCGTAAGCTCATCGTCTAGACTTGGATCTTGAAAAACAATGCCAAAAGAACGGCGCACGTCTCTTGGATTTTTTACTACACTATTGCCATCTATTAAAAGTTCTCCTTCCGTAGGAGTTAGAAGTGTAGTTAGCATTTTGATGGTTGTAGATTTTCCTGCACCATTAGGTCCTAAAAAAGCAAAAATATTCCCTTTTTCAACACTAAAAGAAATATCTTTCACAGCAGTAAAGTCTCCGAATTTCTTTGTTAAATTTTTTACTTCAATAATTGCCATTTATTTTAATTCGTAATTTTTAATTACCTTGCGCCCAATCTTTTAGTTCTTGATATGTCCCATCTCCACAAATGAACTTTTTTGTTTTCTCATTATAAAAAAATGGCACACCTCCACATGAATCAATATCTATCTCTAACAATTTTTTTTCATTCTCTTTATTATGCCAAACCTCTAAAGATTTAATTTTAATTCCCTCCTCCTTTTCAAGTCGCACAACTAAGTCGTGCATGTGCACACAACAAGGACATTCTGTTCCATAAAATTCAAATAAATGATTCATTTTTCTATTATAACAAAAAAGAATTCAATTTGTTTGAATTCTTTTTTAAAAACTATTTAACTAATTTTGCTAAACGAGATTTCTTTCGAGCAGCATTATTTTTCTTAATTACTCCCTTTTTAGCAGCTTTGTCTATTGCTTGATAGACAGTACTAAGCATTTTTTCTGCTTCTTTTTTGTCGGTCTTAACAACTTTCTCAATCTTTTTTATAGTCTCTTTCATTACTCGCTTTCGGCGGTCATTAAAAGCCTTCTTTTTAAGAGAACCTCGAACTGCTTTTTTTGCTGATTTAATTATAGGCATATATTATATCCTACCAAAAAACACTCAAAAACACAATATGTTATAATAAAAACATGATCGGAAGCATAAAGGGTAAAATAATCTTAAAAAGAGACAAATTCGTTATCGTTGAAAAAGATGATATTGGCTATAAAATAGGCATCTCTTCTGACACCCAAGAACGAGTTATGAAAATGAGGGATGAAGTTCTTTTTTGGACCCACTTACATATTAAAGAAGATGCTCAAGATCTATATGGCTTTTTGGAATATGAAGAATTAGAATTTTTTGAAATGCTAATTAGTGTTTCTGGCATTGGACCAAAAGGAGCCCTCACAATTTTATCGGTCGCTCCAATCGAAATATTAAAAAGAGCTATTGGCTCTGGTGATACTTCGTATTTAACAAAAATTTCTGGTATTGGCAGAAAAACGGCCGAAAAAATGGTAATTGAACTTCGGGACAAAATGGGTAAAATAAATGAAGACGGTTCACTAGAACAAGAAGTTGATATTTTAGAAGCCTTGAAATCTCTAGGTTATTCTCAAAATGAAGCTCGTGATGCTCTTAAGAAGATATCTGGAGAAATGGATTTAAATACAAAAATAAAAGAAGCTTTAAAAATTTTAGGTAAAAAATAAAACTTGTCCCGTACTAAATTTTTGATTAAAAAATATGGCCATTATAAATAAAAACTTAAAATTTTAATACCGGGATGCCCGAATTGCCAGAAGTAGAAACCACCACTCG
>Ga0194052_1000680_pt1 | contig 20869 bp, 18 predicted proteins | sample SepL226m_MetaG_FD_160117 | JGI IMG/M metagenome (GOLD analysis project Ga0194052, IMG submission 160117) | Anoxic zone freshwater microbial communities from boreal shield lake in IISD Experimental Lakes Area, Ontario, Canada - Sep2016-L227-6m | ecosystem: Environmental > Aquatic > Freshwater >...
GCGGGATGTTGTCGAGCAGCAGGCGGGCCACGGCGATCTCGCGCAGGTCCTGGGTGCCCGTGGTCTCGTGGATCACGTGGGTGGCGCTCAGCTCGTTCTCTTCGTTCTGGTAGGCCAGGGGGATGTAGGCCAGGAAGCCCTGGTAGCCTGCGGCCTGGGACTCGTCCTGGAGGGCCCGCAGGCGCAGCAGGTGGTCCACCCGGTGGTGGGCCTCCTCGATGTGGCCGTAGAGCATGGTGCAGTTGGTAGGCAGGCCCTTGCGGTGGCAGAGGGCGGCGGTGTCCAGCCAGACCTGGGCGTCCTTCTTGCCGATGCAGATCTGCTCCCGCAGGGCCTCGTCGAAGATCTCGGCCCCGCCGCCGGGGCAGCTCTCCAGGCCCGCGGCCATGCAGCGGTCCAGGAAGGCGTCCGTGGATAGGCCCGAGATGCGGGCGTAGTAATCCATCTCGATCATGGTGAAGACCTTGAGGTGGATCGCGGGGAACCGGGCCTTGATCTTCGTGAAGAGGTCCTCGAAGTAGTCGATCTTGAGCTTGGGGTTGTGGCCCGAGGTCATGTGCAGCTCGCGCACGCCGGCGTTGGCAGGCTTCTCCAGCTCCCGGATGATGTCCTCGGCGGACAGCGAATAGGCCCGGGGGTCGCCGGGCTTGGCCTGGAAGGCGCAGAACTGGCAGTGGGTGTAGCAGACGTTGGTGTAGGAGAGGCGGCGGCTCTTGACGTAGTAGGTGGCGCGGCCGTGGCGCTGCAGGCGCACATGGTGGGCCATGGCCCCGACGCCCGTGAGGTCCGTGGTCCCGTAGAGCAGCAGGCCGTCCTCGAAGGACAGACGCTCTCCGCGCAGCACCTTCTCCGCCAGCGGCAGCAGACGCGGATCGCGGATATGGGCCTGGAGAGACAGCATGCTTACCTCGGGCGACCAGTGTAGCGTCCCAACCCTGGAGGCACCGAAACGGGGATGTCTGCCGGTGGAATGGATCAACATCTAAACCGCGTTTTCCTTATCCCCGTTCATCCCATTTATCCCCGTCAAAAAAAGCTCTTTTGGACGGGGATAAATGGGATGGACGGGGATGAAAAGCAAAGCCAACCGCGCAGTCTTCACCGCCTGCCCTGATCCCCGTCTATCCCCGGCGATGGAGTGCCCATTAACGGATGCCCTGATGGATTCGATCCACCAGGCCGGGCCCTTTGAAGATCAGGGCGCTGTAGATCTGGGCGAGGGCGGCGCCGTCATCCAGGGCGCCCTGCACGTCCTCGGGGCTGCCGAGGCCGCCGCAGGCCACCAGGGGCAGGCGGCCGGCCAGGGCGGTGAGGATGCGGCGGCGGATATCCCGGGCCTTGGCCTTGAGGGGCTCCCCGCTGAGGCCACCGGCGCCCTTGGCCTCCACCCGGGCCCGCAGGGGCTCGGGCACCACGCCCCGATCGAGGGTGGTGTTGGTGGCGATGAGTCCCGAGATGCCCGATGCCACGGCCACCTCCACGATGGCGTCCAGGTCCTCGGGGGCCAGGTCTGGCGCCAGCTTCAGCAGCAGGGGCTGCCGCTCCAGGCCCAGCTCCTGCCGCAGGGCCAGCATGCCCGCCAGCAGGGGCTTCAGGGCCTCGGGAGCCTGCAGGTTGCGGAGTCCCGGGGTGTTGGGGCTGCTGACGTTCAGGGCGATGTAGTCCACTTCCGGCGCGATGAGGCGATAGGCCGCGCGGTAGTCCTCCATGGCCTGGGCCTCCGGCGTTTCCTTGTTCTTGCCGAGGTTGCCGCCCACCAGGAGGCCCGCCGGGCGCCGCTTCAGACGCGCCGCCACCACCTCGGCGCCCTCGCTGTTGAAGCCCATGCGGTTGAGGATCAGGCCCGCCTCGGGGAAGCGGAACAGGCGCGGCTTGGGATTGCCCGGCTGGGGCCGGGGTGTGACCGTGCCGATCTCCACATGGCCGAAGCCCAGGGACTGCCAGAGGGGCAGCAAGGTCGCACCCTTGTCCAGGCCCGCGGCGAGGCCAAGAGGCGTGGGGAAGTCCAGGCCCAGGACCTGTCGCCGCAGGGAGGCCGGGGGCCGCGCCTCCGGCAGGACAGGCAGGAGGCAGGCCCCCTCGCCCAGGAGGAAGGCCAGGTTGTGGGCGGTCTCCGGATCCAGGCGGAAGATCAGGGGCCGCAGCGCACCGTAGAGGTCCATCACTTGACCGTCACCGTGGCGGTGGCGCCGATCTTCGGGAAGTCTTCACGCTTCACCCGGACATGGAAGGTACCGGCGGTGGCCGGGGCGGTGTAGAGGCCAGCCAGGGTGATGGTGCCGCCCTCCGGCTCAAGGATCACCCAGTTCACGGGTTGCCGCAGGTAGCGCGACCCCTCGGGATAGTTGATCTCCACCTGAAAGCTCTGGGTGGCCCCCTTGGCCAGGCTGACAGCCACGGGACGCAGGGTGAGGCGGGGGACAAAGAGCTCGACCGGCGCGGCGGGCACCGTCTCCTGAGGGGCGCCGCAGCCGAGGATCAGCAGGGCGGCCGGTGCGGCCAGCAGAGGGATTTTCATGGCTTCCTCACGGTGTTCAGCATTGCTGGATGGAGAAGGGACCCCACTCCAGCCGATCTTTGTTCGTCTCGGCAGCGGCGCAGCCGATACCGAGAGGATGCCACGCCAAGCCCCGCAAGATGGTCAGAACACCCGGAAGGCCTGGAAGACGCTGCAGCTCCAGCCCCAGCGTGGGAGGGCGCCCGGCAGCTCATTGCGCCGGGATGCCACGGACGCTCCCAGGCGACCGGTGGGGGTGCGCCACTGGGCGTCGCCCTGCAGCCACCAGCCTCCGGGTCCGGCAGGATCGTCCCGGCGGGCGCTGGCGCGCACGGCCTGGAGCCGACCCCGGCCCTCCAGGAAGAGCGGCAGGCCCAGAGCCACGGTGCGCGTGATGGTGGCGTCCCCGAAGGCAGCGCCCAGGGCATCGCCCCGGGTGGAGAAGCCGGCCAGGTAGGTCGGCTGCGGCGCGGAGAAGGGCGCGCGGGGCGCGGCACCAGCGTATTCCAGGCCCAGGTCCCAGCGGTCCCAGGCCAGCTGCAGGCCGCCCTGATCCCGGGCGGGCACCAGGCTGTGGGCGCCCCCGTCGCGGGACCCCACGCGGCTGGCGGTGACCGAGGCGCCCCTGGCTCCGGCAAGGCGAGCCAGGCCGGGCAGGCGGAGGCTCAGCTCCGCCAGGGACTGGCTCAGGTTGCCCTGCTGCGGCGCGGTCCGACCCGCCGCGTCCTGGCCTCCGCTCAGCGTCAGGGTGCCGAGGCTGACCTCGAGGTCGGTGCCGAAACCGACCCGCAGCAGGGCGCCGCCCACGGTGGGCCGCTGCAGGCCGAGGCCCGCGGCCTGGGCCGCCAGCCGCGCCGGGCGGTCCAGGCTCCACTCGGGCACGGTTGGTGTGCGCTCCAGGCGGCCCTCAAAGGCCTCCAGGCGCCACAGCGTCCGGTACAGCTCCAGAGGGGCGAAGGCCAGGGTCAGCCGCGGGAAGGGGCGGGACCCGTCGCCCGCGAGCGTTCCGCCGTTGAGACCGGTGCCCCAGGCGAGGGGGGACTGCTCCAGGGTGATTCGCCCGCCGGAGTTGAACTGGAAGCCCACGAGGGCGCGCTGCAGGACGCCCGTGGTGCGGCCCTGGTTCCGGAGTCCCAGCACCGTCGCTGCGAAGCCCCAGCCACCGGCGCTGTAGCGTCCCTGCAGGCCCAGGCCCCAGCCGCGGGTGCCGTGGCCCAGGCCTTCGCCACCGACCAGGGGCGCATAGGCGCCGCCGCTGTCCGCGCCGCCCCAGCCCACCTCGAAGGAGGGCAGCGACGAGGGCTCCAGCGGCGTCTGCCCCAGGGTCCAGTCCAGCCGGGCCTGCCGCAGCGCCGCGGCGCCATCCTGCAGGAGCGGCGCCTGGGCCTGGGCAACGAGGCTGAGCAGGCAGGGCAGGGCGGCCCGGAGGCAGGCCCTGCTCACGGCAGCACGCGGATGGACAGGATCTGCGCGCCCAGCTCCAGGGCATCCAGGAGCTTCAGGGCCCGGTCCGGCTGCTCCAGCTCGCCCACCCGTGTGTATTTGCCCGTCAGGTGCGGGGTGGCGTTGGTGGTGATGAAGAACTGGCTGCCGCCAGTGTCCTTGCCCGAGAGGGCCATGCCCACGCTGCCGGGGCCATACCAGGTCAGGCTGTCCTCGCAGCGCACGGTGTAACCGGGACCGCCATCCATGGTGTCCACGGGCGAGCCCAGCTGCACCACGAAGTCCGGCACCACCCGGGGCACCCGGCGGCCGTCAAAGAAGCCCTTCCGCGCCAGCAGCACCAGGTTGGCGACGTTCAGGGGGGCCACCGTGGGGTCGAGCCTCAGCGTCACCTGCCGTGGGCCGCTGAAGGTGATGCGGAGGCGCACGGGCTTCCTTCGAATCACCAGCCGCTCGGCCTCCGCCAGGATCGCCTGATCTACCGGGCTAGGCGGCGGGGCGCTGGGCCAGGGCGCGGGGGGCTCCAGCTTCGCCAGCGCCCGGTAGGCCTCCAGGCGGCAGGCCCAATCCGGATGCTGGAGCCAGGGCCGCAGCTGGGCCTGCTGATCCGCAGGCGTCAGCTGCCAGCGGGCGTAGCTCTGGATGAGCACCTGCTGGGAGTCCAGAGGTGCATCCGCCCAGGCGCGCCGGGTGAGGGCCTCGAGGTCGGCGGGGACCGTGGGCAGGTCCTCGATGGCCGCGGCGCGGGCGATGGGATCGCTGCCCGCCAGGAGCTTGGTCCGGAGGGCGTCGGCGACCGCGGGGTCCTGCTTCCGGAGGGCGGGCAGCAGGGCCCCCTGCAGGTCGGGGCGGGTGACGCCGAAGGGCGGCTCGAGGCGGACGGCTTCGCGCAGGGCCGGCAGGGGAACAGCCGCCTTGGCCAGCCCCTGGAAGCCATACCAGAGGCTCAGGGGGTCCTGGGCGCAGGGCCAGGGCGCGCCACCGGAGGGGAAGGCCTCGGCGGGGGCGGCCCTGGGCAGGCCCTCGGCCAGCCGGGAGAGGATGCCCACACAGGCGGCGCTCAAGGTAGAGGGGGTGGGTGCCTGCAACCCCAGGCGGGCCCAGAGGCCGGAGGTCGGCGTGAGGGCGGAGAAGTCCTGGAGGGCCGAATCGCCGCGCTGCTCCCAGGGCGCGCGGTTCCAGGCATCCAGCAGGGCCAGGAGGCTGCCGGGCGTGGCTGGCACCGGTGGCAGCAGGGCCTGTTCCTTGCCCGCCATCACCAGCCGCAGGCGGGCCGCCTGGGCGCGGACGGGATCCACCTTGCCGGCTTTCTGGAGGGCGGCGAGGAAGGCCGGCAGTCCCTGCGGTACCGTGCCACCCGCGATCCGCGCCGTGGCGATGCCGGCTTCCAGGTGGAGGTGCCGGGGCCACGTGGCGGCCTCGGCAGCAGTCAGACCCGCCAGGGCCGTCAGGGCCTGGGAGCTCTTGAGGCGGTTCAGGAAGAAGAGGGCGTCGAAGCGCTCCCGTGGCGTCTTCGCGGACGTGGCCTTCGCCAGCCAGAGGGCCTCGGTTGGCAGGTCGAGCTCCGGCGGCAGCAGGGCCGGCGCCCCCGGCGCGCCGATGCGCCGCAGCGCCAGGTCCAGTCGGGCGCGATCCGCGGGGGGCAGAGCGGCCCGCTGGGCCTCCGTGAGCCCCAGCGGCTGCCGCGCCCACTCGGCGCGGAGTGCGTCCTGGGCCGTGAAGGGTGGCGTCTGCGCGAGCAGGGGGAGGCTCAGGAACAGCAGCAGGTGGCGCATGGGGCCCTCGGAGGAACTTCATCCTAGCGGCTCCGCTCCATGGCCGCGGGAGCTTCGACTACACTGGGGCGAGGGGGCGGAGTGGTCGCGAAGCAGGGGCTGGAACGGTTGCGGGAGGTGCTGCCTGGCACGGAACAGCCCGAAGTGTGGGTCCGGTTTCCCCGCCAGCTGGGGGATGTGATCTTCTCGATCCCGTTCTTTCAGACCCTGCAGCGGGCCTGGAATGCTGAAGCCGAAGCTCAGGGCAAGCAGCTGCGGTGGGTGGCGGTGGGCCATGCCATCGGCGCAGCCATCTTCAGCGAGGCCCATCCGGACTTCATCGCCGAGAGCATCATCGAAGGCGGTGGGAGCCAGAAACCCGACCCCTGGGCCCTCATCCGCCGCTGGCGAGCCCATCGTCCCGTGGCCTTCATCAACCTCAGCCAGTCCGCACGGCTGGCCTTCGCCGCCTGGATGTCGGGCGTGCCTATCCGGGCCGGGGACACCAACAACCACCTAAGCTTGCTCTACCACCACACCTTCACCTACCGGGACCTGCCCATCCACATCGTGCGCCGCTTCGAGCCCCTGCTCGAGCAGCTGACGGGCAGCGCACGGCTGGAGTGGATGCCCATGCGTCCCGAGGAGTTCGGCGGGCAGGGCGGCTTCGCCAAGCTCAGCGAGGCCGGCTGGCAGGGCGGTCCCTACGTCACGCTCTCCTTTGGCACCCGCGGCTACAACAAGCGCTGGTTCCCCGAGGTCCGCCAATGGACCGGACTGGCGCGGATCGCCCGGGCGCAGGGCCTTGAGGTGGTCTGGCTGGGCGGGCCCGACGAGGTGGAACTGGGGAACCGTCTCGCGGCGGGTGCCCCCGGGACCCTGAACCTCACGGGGCGGACCACCATCCCGGAAGCCTGTGCCATCCAGAGCCGGGCCTGGGGCAACGTGGCCGTGGACACGGGCCTCGCCCACACCGCGGCGGGAACGGGCCGACCCACCGTCACGATCAATGGTGGCTCCCCGGAGCAGCTGATCAATCCCCTGGGACCCAATGCCCTGTCGGTGCGCGGTCCCTGCATCGACGTGGCTGAGCCGCTGCTCCTGGAGCCCGGGGAGGAGATCATGGACACCACCGCCACCCGCGTGACCCCCCAGCGTGTCTGGAACCTGCTCCAGGGCCTGGTGGCTGATGCCGAGGGCAGGACCCTGACGCGCTAGGCCCATCCAGGTCGGGGTGAGGGAAATGCAACCCCTCTCGCGGAGGGTGCGGAGAGGGCAGATGGCCGCGGAGAAAAACGGGGATGGCGCCCTGTTTCCCGCTTCAGGGATGGTGCTTCCTGGCGCTGAAGCCAGTGTGCTCAGCGCCCTTAGCGCCCCTCCGCTCCCTCCTCCTTTCTCTGCGAGAGTGGTTGCCTTTGCTCCTTAGGTATTCCTGGGGGTTCGGGTGGGTACCACTAATAACGAGAGTCCCTTCCCCGCTGGTTGCGCAGGCCGGCTCGTATTCCGTCCCAGGTGGGCCGCAGGAGGCCCCAGCGGAACTGGAAGAAGCGCTTCTGGAGCAGGTCGAGGCTCATGCCGAGCCGGGCCACCCAGGCCGCAGGGTGCAGGTCCCGATGGAGCAGCAGGCGGTTCCGCACGCCGTAGAACACGGTGAGGGGGGAGCGCCGCCCCGTGGTCGTGCCGCGGTCGTGCCGGATGCTGCGGTCGAGCAGGGCCAGGGGGGCGCCCAGGCGGTGGGCCCGCTGGCAGTAGGCGGCATCCTCGTAGTAGAGGAAGAACGCCTCGGGCCAGGGGCCAAGCCGCTGCCACTGCTCGCGGGTGATGAAAAGGGAAGCCCCGCTCAGGCTCTCCCGGGGGGACAGGAACCTGCATCCTGGAGGGGGTGCGGGATGGGGAGTGGCGGATGCTTCGTACCAAACGGGGTGTCGGTCCGCCCCGATGGGTCGCCCTTGATCGAGCTGGGTATGCGCCCAGAGAGCCACCTCCGGATGGCGGTGGGCCAGGTCCTGCAGCTCCTGCAGCAGAGGTGCCTCGATCACGGCGTCGTTGTTCAGGAACCAGACCCCCTCGGTCCCCTGGCCGAAGGCCCAGACGGCCCCCCGGTTGCAGCCGGCCCCGAAGCCCGGGTTGTCGTGTGCGGCGAGCACGGTAAGGGCCGGGTGGCTGCCCACCAGGGCGGCAGCGAGGCCTTCGTCAGGTCCATGGTCCACGACGATGACCGCGTGGGGGGCGGTCTCGCGCGCTGCCAGGGCCGCGACACAGCGGCGGGTGGTGGCGGGCTCCCCGTAGTGCACCAGGACCACCGCGGCCTGGGCCGTCCGCGGCGGTGCTGAAGTGTGGGAAGATACATCATTCATTGGACTGGCCGCCATTTCCGAGGGGTTCCCATGCAGATCAAAGGCATCGTTCTCGCGGGTGGCACTGGGTCGCGCCTGTTCCCGCTGACGAAGGTGACGAACAAGCACCTGCTGCCGGTGGGGATGGCTCCCATGATCTGGCACCCCCTGTGGAAGCTGGCCGAAGCGGGCATTACCGAGATCCTCATCGTAACCGGCACGGAGCACATGGGCGACGTGGTGGCGCTGATGGGATCGGGCAAGGACTTCGGCTGCCGCTTTACCTACAAGGTGCAGGACGAGGCGGGCGGCATCGCCCAGGCCCTGGGTCTGGCAGAGAACTTCGCGGGAGGATCGCCCGTCTGTGTGATCCTCGGCGACAACATCTTCCAGGACAGCCTCCGGCCTGAGGTGGAGGCCTTCGCCAAGCAGGGGCAGGGCGCCCGCATCCTGCTGAAGCCGGTGGACGACCCCCAGCGCTACGGCGTGGCGGAAGTGAAGGACGGCAAGGTCCTCGGCATCGAGGAGAAGCCGAAGGCACCGAAGTCGAACCTGTCCGTGACGGGCATCTACTTCTACGACCCGACGGTGTTCGACATCATCCGCACCGTGAAGCCCTCGGGCCGCGGCGAGATGGAGATCACGGACGTGAACAATGCCTACATCGAGCGCGGTCAGATGACCTCCGGCACCTTCCAGGGCTGGTGGACGGACGCGGGGACCTTCCCGAGCCTCGCCCATGCCAGCGAGTTGGCCTCCCAGGTGGAAGTACCTTTCCCCGCGGTTCAGGGAAGGAGCTAGGCATGGCCTTCACCAAGGGACCCATCGAAGGCGTGGTGATCGTGCCGTTCCGCAAGTTCGTGGACGAGCGCGGCTGGCTGGCGGAGATCTTCCGGCACGACGAGCTGCCGGCCTGGTTCCGGCCCGAGATGGCCTACGTCAGCGTGACCAACCCCGGCGTGCTGCGCGGGCCCCACGAGCATGTGGACCAGGCCGATCTGTTCTGCTACCTCGGCCCCGGCGACTTCAAGCTCACCCTCTGGGACAACCGGCCCGAGAGCCCCACCTACTGCAACCGGATCGAAGTGGCCATGGGGGGCAACAACCCCGGCTCAGTGCTGATTCCCAAGGGCGTGGTGCACTGCTACCGCTGCATCAGCACCGATGCGGGCGTGGTCATCAACTGCCCCGACCGCCTCTTCATGGGCCAGGGCAAGGCCGAGCCCATCGATGAGATCCGGCACGAGGACGATCCCGAGAACCCCTTCGTCAAGGACGAGCTCGCCCGCCGAGCGCACGTCTAACGCTCAAATCAATGAATTGAAAAATGATCTGGATCCACAGATGACACAGATTTACACAGATTCAACAGCAGGGCAGGGCATCCTCCCTCCTATTGCCTCTGAAGCGCTATCAGGGAATCTGTGTAATCTGTGCAATCTGTGGATTGGAAGGTATTTTCAGCACACTCTCACAGGCCTCACATGAGGGTGCTGGTGGCAGGCGCCTCGGGCCAGCTGGCCCATGCGGTCCGCCGGATCTGGCAGGACCACGAGCTTATCCTGCCTGAGGAGTCCGTGCTGGACCTGGGCAAGCGCGAAGCCATCTTCTCGGTGGTGGCCGAGGTCCGGCCTGATGTCCTCATCAACTGCGCGGCCTTCACCCAGGTGGACCGCTGCGAGTCCGAGGCGGACCTGGCGCGCCTCATCAACGCCACCGCGGTAGGCTGGCTGGCGGAGGCCTGCGAGGCGCAGCACGCATTGCTGATCCAGATCAGCACGGACTACGTCTTCGATGGCACGGGCACGCGGCCCTACCGCGAGGACGACCCCACGAACCCGGTGTCGGTCTATGGCCGCACCAAGCTCGAGGGTGAGTGGCAAGCCGCGACCTGCACCCGGCACCTCATCGCCCGCACCAGCTGGCTCTACGACGCCTGGGGGAAGAACTTCCTGAACACCATGGTGAACGCCGCGGCCCAGGGCAGGTCCCTGCGCGTGGTGGACGACCAGCGGGGCGCGCCCACCACCTGTCGGGCCCTGGCCCGCCAGCTGAAGGTGGCCGCCGAAGAAGGCTGGCAGGGCCTCATGCACGCCACCTGCCAGGGCGAGACCACCTGGCACGGCTTCGCGCAGGCGATCTTCGAGGCCAAGGGCATGACCGTGGACCTGAGTCCCTGCACCACCGCCGACTACCCCACCCCCGCCACCCGCCCCGCCTACTCCGTCCTCGATGGCCGCCGCCGAAAATCCCTCGGCACCGACCTCATGCCAGACTGGCGTGAGGCCCTCCAGGATGCCGTCGATCATCCCGAGTTATAGGGGCTTCATTACCCTTCTTTCCCTTTGCTTTTCTTCGCGCCTTTGCGTCTTCGCGTTGAATCCGTTTTCCTTTCCTCTTTTTCGAGTGAGTCTCCATGTCTGAAACGATCCTCATCACCGGCGGCGCGGGCTTCATCGGCAGCAACCTGGTGCACCGCTGGCACCGCAACTATCCGGGCGACCGCATCGTGGTGCTGGACAAGCTCACCTACGCGGCGGATCCCAAGCAGCTCGAAGGCCTCGACGGCGTCGAGCTCGTGGTGGGCGACATCCAGAACCTGGAGCTGGCGCGGCACCTGATCGAGAAGAACCAGGTCACCCGGGTCTTCCACCTGGCCGCCGAGAGCCATGTGGACCGCAGCATCACCGGCCCGGCCGCCTTCATCCAGACCAATGTGGTCGGCACCTTCTCCATGCTGGAGGCCGCGCGGCAGGCCTGGGCAGGGCAGGGGGACTGCCGCTTCCTCCATATCAGCACCGACGAGGTCTACGGCTCTCTGGGGGACACGGGCAAGTTCCACGAGGAGATGGCCTACGCCCCCAACAGCCCCTACAGCGCCAGCAAGGCGGGCAGCGACCACCTGGTCCGGGCCTATCACCACACCTACGGCCTGAACGTCGTCACGACGAACTGCTCGAACAACTACGGCCCCCGGCAGCACCCCGAGAAGCTCATTCCCCTGGCCATCACGCGCATGGCGAAGGGCGAGCCCATTCCCATCTACGGCGACGGCCTGAACGTCCGCGACTGGCTCTACGTGGAGGACCACTGCGCCGCCCTGGAGACGGTCATGCTGAAGGGCGTGTCCGGTGAGACCTACTGCGTGGGCGGCGACAACGAGCAGACCAACCTGGCCCTGGTGGACCTGCTCTGTGACCTCGTGGATCAGCACTTGGGACGGGCATCAGGCACCAGCCGGAAGCTCAAGACCTTCGTTCAGGACCGCGCCGGGCATGATCGGCGCTACGCCATCGATGCCTCCAAGATCCAGCGAGAGCTGGGTTGGGCGCCCACGGAGACTTTCTCTACCGGGCTGGAGCGGACCATCGCGTGGTACCTGGGTCACGGGCGGGGGTGAGAGCGTTCAGGCTGGCCACGCCACGAAACCCCCCGATGGGGCTCTCCCTCCGGCAACCAGGAACGGTTCTAGCGGAGGGGCTTGCGGGAGAACAGCCGTTCCGTTCGTCCCGTCAGGCCTTTCCTGAAGTCCTGGTAGGCCTGGTACTCGACCCAGATGGCATCGAATCGGCCCCGAAAGACCCATTTCTGAATCCGGTAGGCCATGCCTCGCTTCTGAGCGCCTAGCTCCTCTGGGAAGTAGCGCTGGATGAAGAACCAGCGGTTCCGCCGGTTGTAGAACTCCATCAGCGGGCTCCGCCGCCCGGTGGAGAGGGACTCGAGGTGATCAATCTGGATGGCGGGAACACCACTGGCGAGGAACCCTCGTCTGCGAACCTCGAGGGTCAGGGCGGGGTCCTCGTAGTAAAGGAAATAGGTATCGGGAATGAAGCCCAGGGAGGCCAGGAACCCCGTGGCGGCGAACAGTGAACAGCCGCTGACGAAAGAGAGAGGGTTCGATTCCAGGACGGCCGGGTCTGCCGTGAGCGAGATGCTGAAGTCCCGCAAGCTCAGGATGCCACCCATGTAGGTCACGATCTCCGGGGAGGGGCCATGGTGTTCCGCGAGGATGGTGGTGCCCCAGATCCCCACCTCGGGTCGAGTCCGGGCGGCTTCGACCAGGGCCTCGCTGTTGCCGTGAACAAGCCGCGTGTCGTTGTTCAATACCCAGGCGAAGGGGACGGCAAGCCGATCCAGCAGCCTGAGCCCCACGTTGTTGCCACCGGCATAGCCAAGGTTCTCCGGATTCAGGAGCACCCCAATCACACCTTCGGGCGGCAGCGCTGAGGTGCTCGGGTCCAGGAGCTGGAAAGGGAGACCGGAGGCTTCAAGGACGGCAAAGGCTCCGGCCGAGGTCCTGTCGGCGTCGTTCTCGATCCAGAAGATCCGGGTGGTAGAGGGTTCCCGCTCCAAGAGACTGCGGACGCAACTCAGCGTCTCAACCGGGTGATAGTAGTTGAGGACGAGGATTCCGACCAGGGCCGCACTGCGGTCTGGCTCGTGGCCCGGCGAACTCATCGGGATCCTGCCGGGGGATTCTGGAAGAGGGGGATGGCATAACCCAGGCTGAGGATCCAGTTGGATTTATGGTTTCCGGGGATGAATTGGTCGGCCCGGTGTCGCTCCCAAGCTAGGCTGCCCCCGATGCGGGCCGCGGCCAGGGGCCACTGGCCCTCCAGTTGAACATGGAAGAAATGGTCATCCACGCCGGGCACGAAGGTGGTGGAAGTGAGCGGGGAGTCTCGGTAGAAGCGGATGGCATCCAGGCCGCTGAAGCGGAGCTGTCCTTCGTGCGGCAGCTTCATACCGAGGTTGAAGCCCTGCTGGTAGACCTCCCCCCCCAGAGGCTCACCGAGGCTGTCACCGAAGCGGGAATGACCGGAGAGGACTCGGCCATTGCCATAGGCCCGAAAGGTCGAAGCTGGATAGACCTGGTTGTGGAGATCCGCCAGCTCGATGCCCAGATCCCAGCGGTCGAAGACCCACTGGGCACCCAACTTGTCATTGATGTGCACCAGACCGGGGGCGCTCTGGGCATAGGCCCAGCCCCACAGGCTGTCGGGATGGGAGCCAGCGAGATCCCGGTTCGAGAGCTTCTTGCCGACGAACCTGAGGTCATGGCTCCAGGCCGAGAAGGGGCGCTTCAGAAAGTCCTTCCACTGCCAGTTGACGTTCGCTGCACCGCGCGACAAATAGACTGCGAGCCCCTTGGCGCCGAACCAGCGGGCAGCAGTCTCGGGGAACCGGACCCGGACTTCCACATCGGCCAGGGCATTGGAGAGATTGTGATAAGAACTGTTGGGCGTGAACCGGTTGCCCGCGTTCGGATCCTGGGAGTTGCCGGTGGCCTCGGCCACGGCGATGTTTTCCGCGCCCAGGTAGGCCAGGGGGTAGTTCCAGACCGACAGGCCCTGCATGATGTTCCGGCCGCTGGCGTCCACGCCCCCCCACTTGGAGACCACGGCGAAGTTCATGTCCACATGGGGACCGAAGGCCGCCTTCAGGCGCAGCCCGCTGAGGTTGGGGCGCCGCAGGTCGCCTTGACTCGCGAAGGCCTCCTGCATGGCCTGGGGGTTCGAGATCCAGGTGGGGATCCGCCGGTCCCACTCCAACTGGCCCAGGAAGGTGTCGAAGCCCCAGGCCCCCAGGGGCACGCCGAAGAGGCTCAGGTTCGTCGAGGGGCTCTCCAGCATCAGGCGAGGCACGGGATCGCTGGAATCGCCGATGAGGTAGCCTCCGAACAGGCCGTAGCCCCACTGGAAGGGCTTCTTCTCGAGCCCCCACCGCCAGCCCCCCTCGGTGTGCTTCACCAGGGCGAACTCCAGCAGCCGTGCCCGGGTCATGCGGCTATCGAAGTCCCGCAGCGCCGTGCCGGTCGCGGAGACTTCCCACCCATCCAGGACCTTGCTGCCGCTGAAGATCACGCCCTGGCCCAGGGTGGTGGAGCCCTGACCGAGGCCGTGGATCAGCGGCATCCAGGGTGAGGCGGCATCCCGGGAGATGGACAGGAGACCTGCCGAGAGGCCGGAGCTATCCAGCGGGCGCTGGGGAGTCACCCGGGCCACGGCGGAGGCCAGCCACTGCGCCCGGAGGGTCTCGGAGTCATCGCCCACCAGGGGGGCCTGCGCCATGGCCGTGCCCCCTGCCAGCAGCAGCAGGCAGGAAGCAGGAGAGCACAGGGGGCTTCGCATGAGGCAAGCATCCAATCGTGTGGATCGAGCATTGCGGGCCGCAAGGACCCGTTGGTAAAACCGAGTGTAACCTGTTGGTAAGGCGGTTCTATGCTCTTCGATTCTCCCTCTTCCTTCGGCCGGTCCTTCCGCATCGTCACCTTCGGCGAGAGCCACGGGGTGGGCGTGGGCGTGGTGCTGGACGGCGTGAAGCCGGGGCTGCCCTTTGACCTGGAGGCCATCCAGGCGGAGATGGACCGGCGACGGCCCGGTCAGTCGGACCTGGTGACGCCCCGCAAGGAGGCGGACCAGGTGCAGGTGCTGAGCGGGGTCTTCGAGGGGAAGACCACGGGGCATCCCATCGCCATGGTGGTCTTCAACGAGAACCAGCGCAGTGGCGACTACAAGGCCATCACGGACCTCTTCCGGCCGGGCCACGCGGACCTGACCTATGACCGCAAGTACGGCCTGCGCGATCCCCGCGGGGGCGGCCGCAGCAGCGGGCGGGAGACCCTGGGCCGGGTGGCGGCGGGGGCCTGGGCCAAGCAGCAGCTGGCGGCCCTGGGCGTCACCGTGCGCGGCTTCAACCGCGAGATCGCCGCCATCGCCGGGACGGCCGTGGACTGGGCTTTCGTGGAAACCAATCCCCTGCGGGTGGCAGATCCCGCCGCCTTTGCCGCCCAGCGCGCTGCCGTGGAGGCCGCCCGGGCCGAGGGCGACAGCGTCGGCGGCATCTGCGAGGTCTGGATCGAGGGCCTGCCCGTGGGCCTCGGCGACCCCGCCTTCGGCAAGCTGGATGGCCTGCTGGCCCTGGCCTGCATGTCCATCGGCGCCGTGAAGGGCGTGGAGCTGGGCGCGGGCTTCGAGAGCGCCCGCCTCCGGGGCAGCCAGAACAACGACCCGCTGGGTCCCGGCGGGCCGCTGAAGAACGATGCTGGCGGCACCCTGGGCGGCATCAGCACCGGCGCCCCCGTGGTGGTGCGCCTGGCGGTGAAGCCCACGAGTTCCATCTCCAAGACCCAGAAGACCATCGACCGCGACGGCAACCCAGCTGACATCGCCACCCACGGCCGTCACGACCCCTGCATTGCGCCGCGCATCGTGCCCGTGGCCGAGGCCATGTGCGCCCTGGTCATCTACGATGCCTGGCTCACCCAGCAGTCCCTGCGCGACGGGACAGCGCCGGTCCAGGAGTGGGACTGGGACGCGGTGGACGCCTTGTTCAAGCCCCGTTTATTGTGATGACCTCCACTTTCGGAGGGGCATGACGAAGCGATGACCTACCCGGCTGCCTGGCGACGGATCATGGCCTCCGACATGGAACCCGTCCTCATCAGCTTCCACGCACCGGTCCACGACCTGGATCAGGTGGCGCACCACGTGGTGCGGGAGGGGCTTTCCGCTCACCTGCGCGAGTGGCAGCAGCAGGCCGGGGCCCGGGAGCTGGTCTACCTGGCCACCTGCCAGCGGGTGCTCTGGATGGTCTGGGGCGGCGAGGCCGAGAGCATCGACCCCGGCCCGGGCTTCCGCCGCTACGAGGGCGAGGAGGCCTGGACCCACCTGCTGGCCATGTCCGCGGGACTGGAGTCCGCCAACCTGGGTGACCGGGAGATCCCCGGACAGCTCAAGGACGCCTTGGTTGCTGCCCGGGAAGTGGGCGTGGCCGGCGAGGAGGCCCAGACAGCCGTCGAGGACGTGATCCGCGAAGGCCAGCGACTGCGCGCCCGGCTGGGGCTGGCCGACGGCAACGTGAGCGTCGCCACTGTGGCTCTGAAGCACCTGACCGAGGGGCTGGAGCCGGGTTCCAGCGTGGCCCTGGTGGGCGTCGGGCCCATGACCCAGTACCTGGCGGAACGGCTGCCGGAGCGCGGCTTCCGGGTGGTGGTGGCCAACCGCACCCGTAGCAAGGCCCATGACCTGGCCGATCCCCTGGGGCTGGCCACCGTCGATCTCCTGCAACTCCAGCGTGATCCCGAGGGCTTCGACGCCATCGTGACCGCCACCGCCGCGCCGGAGCCGCTCTTCACCCGGGACGCCTGGCAGGCCCTGAAGCGGCCCACCCTCCGCATCCTGGACCTGGCCCTGCCGCCGGACTCGGAGCCGGGCCTGGAGCTGCTGCCCTGGATCCACCGCGTGGACCTGAATGCCTTCCTGACCCAGACCGCCACGGCCCGGGGCCAGCGCGCCGAAGCGGCCCTCAAGGCCGAACCCTACCTGGTGGGCGCTGCCCGCCGCCTGCGCCACCGGGCCGAGGCCCGCGCCCGCAAGCGGCACCTGCTGTCCGCCCAGGAGCGCCTGGACTCGGCCTGGGGCGCCCTGGAGGAAGAAGTGCAGGTGCTGGAGGAGACCATGGCCAGCATGGACGAGGCCCAGTGCGAAGCCCTGAAGGAGATCCTGTCCCGGGGCCGCACCCTGGCCTTCCGGGCCCTGATCCAGACCCAACCGAAACCCCCAGCAGACGGAGAGGCGGTCAATCAATGAGTGCGAAGCGCGTCACAGTAGCCACCCGAGGTTCCGCCCTGGCCGTGGGCCAGGCCGAGCCCATGGTGAAGTTCCTCGAGTCGAGAGGCTACGACGTCACCTGGCGCAAGTTCTCCACCTCCGGCGACCAGTGGCTGCTGGGCCCGCTGGACAAGCAGCAGGGCGGCGGCTTCTTCACCAAGGAGCTGGAGGACGCCATGGGTTCGGGCCAGGCGGACCTGCTCATCCACAGCCTCAAGGATGTCTCCCTGGAACGCCCGGCTGGCATCGTGGCCGCCTGCATCCCGCTGCGCGAGGACCCCGCGGACTGGCTGGTGCTACGCCCCGACGCTCCCGAGGACCTGGTCATCGGCACCAGCGCCGTGCGGCGCCAGCGGGTGCTGAGCCAGCTGTTCCCGAAGGCCCGGTTCACCTGGATCCGCGGCAACGTGCAGACCCGGCTCCAGCGCGTGCGGGATGGCGTGCTGCGGGACGAACCCCTCCACGCCACCCTGCTGGCCGCCGCCGGGCTCAAGCGGCTGGGGCTGGACCTCTCGGGCCTGACCGTGCGGGCCCTCACGCCGGAGGAGCTGCCCTCGGCGCCGGGGCAGGGCGCCCTGCTGGCCGAGGCCCGGGCGGACCGGCCTGACCTCATCGAAGCCCTGGCGGAGCTCCATGACACCCTGACGGCCCGCTGCGTGACGCTGGAGCGCCAGGTGCTCGCGGGCATCGGCGGAGGCTGCCAGCAGCCCCTGGGCGCCCTGGCCACGCCCCAGGCCGACGGCAGCCTGCTGCTGCAGGTGGCCTACGCGCCGGAGGGCGAGCTGCGCCGCGCGGAGGCGCGCGGCACCGACGACCGGGCGCTCCTGGCGCAGGTGCTCAAGGGCATCGGGCTGGCATGATCCAGCCCACGGGTCTCCCCCGGCTGGCGCTGGCCCGGCCTGCGCAGCACCCCCTGGCGGAGGCTGTGCGTCGGGCGGGCTGGGAGCCCGTGACCCACCTCATCACCCACGCTGAGCCCACGGGCTTTCCGCCGCCCCGGCCCTGGTCCGACATCGCGGCCGTGCTCGTGCTGAGTCCGGCTGGAGCCCGGGCCGTGGCAGCCGTGCTGCCCGAGGGGATGCGCTGCCTGATGCAGGGCGCGGGTACCGCTGAGGCCCTGGGGGGGCGTGACCTGCCAGTGTTGCTGCCTGCCGAGGCCCGCGCCGAGGCGCTCTGGGACCTGCTGCAGGCCACCTTCCCGGAAGGCGGCGACTTCCTGCTGGTGCGGGGCGAGCGCAGCCGGGGCTTCCTTGAGTCGGCGGCTCAGGGGACAACCTGGCATCTCCATCCCTGGACCACCCACCGCGAGGCTGCGGTCGAGCCCCTGCCGTCTCTGCCCTCGGTGGATGCCGTGCTGGCCCTGAGCCCGCTGCAGGCCGAGCTGCTCGCCCCGCTGGCGGTCGCCGCGCAGCGCTTTGCCTGGGGCCAGGGCACCGCCGAGGCCTTTGCCCGGGCCGGTGCACCGGCCCACGGCACCTGTCAGCCCAAGCCCGAACAACTCGAAGCCCTGCTTGTCGCCAACCTGCCTAAGAAGGAGGAGTCCCCATGCTGAACCGCTCCCGCCGTCTCCGCACCAGCGCCGCCATGCGCAATCTCGTCGCTGAGACAGACCTCCGCCCGCGCCACCTGATCCAGGGCCACTTCGTGCACCCCCAGGCGGGCAGCATCGAGATCTCCAGCATGCCGGGCATCTGCAACGCCGGCGTGGAGGACACCGTGCGCCAGGTTGAAAAGGATCTGAAGCGCGGCCTCTCTAACGTGCTGCTCTTCGGGGTGCCCGATGACGCCGCCAAGAGCCCCGACGCCGCCTATGTGAAGGACCGCGAGGGCGTCATCCCCCAGACCGTCCGCGCCCTCAAGCAGGCCTTCGGCTCGGACCTCATCGTCATCACGGACGTCTGCCTCTGCGGCGCCACCAGCCACGGTCACTGCGGCCTGGTAAGCGAGGAGGGCGAGGTCCTCAACGATCCGTCCCTGCCCATCCTGGCGGAGATGGCCCTGCGCCACGCCGAGGCGGGCGCCGACATCGTCTCCCCCAGCGACATGATGGACGGCCGGGTGGCGGCCATCCGCGCCCTGCTGGACCAGAACGGCTTCACCTCCACCAGCATCCTCAGCTACGCCATCAAGCATTCGGGCGCCTATTACGGACCTTTCCGTGAGGCCGCCCACAGCAGTCCCAAGTTCGGCGACCGGAAGACCTACCAGATGGATCCCCGCAATGCCCGGGAGGGCCTGCGGGACGCGCTGCTCGACATCGAGGAGGGTGCCGACCTGCTCATGGTCAAGCCCGCCCTGCCGAACCTGGATCTCATCTTTCGACTGCGACAGGCCAGCCTGGCGCCTCTCTGTGCCTACCACGTGTCCAGCGAATTCAGCACCGTCAAGGCCGCCGACCGCCTGGGCTGGGTGAATGGCGACCAGCTGATGTTCGAGCACCTCCTGGCCATCCGCCGCGCCGGCGCCGACATGATCGTCACCTATGCCGCCCGCGAGGCCGTCGAAAAGGGCTGGATTTCCTGAAAAAGGATGGATCCACAGATTGCACAGATTCCACAGATTCAAAGGCAGGAAAGCAAATCCATCCCTAATTGTTCACGCACTTGATCAGGCTTTTTAATCTGTGAAATCTGTGAAATCTGTGGATAAAAAAAGAGGTGTTGAATGAGCAACGAGACGCTGTTTGCCGAGGCGCTGACGCACTTCCCGGGGGGGGTGTCGAGTCCGGTGCGGGCTTTTCGCGCGGTGGGGGGGACGCCCAAGTTCTTCAAGAAGGCCAGCGGGGCCTGGTTTGAGGATGAGGACGGGCAGCGCTTCCTGGACCTCTGCATGTCCTGGGGGCCGCTGATCCTGGGCCACGCCCACCCGGACATCCTGGCGGCCGTCACCGAGGCCATGCAGGAGGGCCTTACCTTCGGCGCCCCCAGCCGCCGGGAGCTGGCCCTGGCGCGCCGGATCAAAGAGATGGTGCCCTTCGTGGAGAAGATGCGCTTCGTGTCCTCGGGCACCGAGGCCGTCATGTCCGCCCTGCGCGCCGCCCGGGGCTTCACGGGCCGGGAGCGCATTCTGAAGTTCGAGGGCTGCTACCACGGCCACAGCGACGGCCTGCTGGTGAAGGCGGGCTCGGGTCTCATCACCTTCGGCGCGCCCACCAGCGCCGGCGTGCCCAAGGCCATCGCGGAGCTGACCTCCGTGGTGTCCCTGGATGACCTGGAGACCCTGGAGCGCACCTTCGCCGAGATCGGGTCCGAGCTGGCCGCGGCCATCATCGAGCCCATCCCCGCCAACAACGGCCTGCTGCTCCAGCGGCCCGAGTTTCTCACGCGGCTCCGCGAGCTCTGCACGAAGCATGGCGTGGTCCTCATCTTCGACGAGGTCATCAGCGGCTTCCGCGTGGCCCCCGGCGGCGCGGCGGAGCGTCTGGGCATCACGCCAGACCTGGGCACCTACGGCAAGATCATCGGCGGCGGCATGCCCGTGGGCCTCTACGGCGGCCGCAAGGACATCATGGGCGTGGTCGCGCCCGACGGGCCGGTCTACCAGGCGGGCACGCTGTCCGGCAACCCCGTGGCCATGGCCGCGGGCCTGGCCACCCTGGCCCACCTGACCCCGGCCTTCTACTCCGGGCTGGAGACCACCGCCGCGGCCTGGGCCGCGGCCTTCGAGACCATCCCCGGCCTGCGCTGCCCCCGCTACGGCAGCCTGCTCTGGCCGCTGTTCCAGGACGGCGTGCGCCGCAGCGACGCCGTGCAGGGCGAGTCCATCAGCAGCTTCAACCGCCTCCACAAAGCCCTCCTGGGCCAGGGCGTCTACCTCCCCCCCAGCGGCTACGAAGTGGCCTTCCTAGGAGGAGCCCACGGCGCCCCCGAGCTAGTCCACTTCCAGCAAGCCGTCGCGGCCGTGGCGAAGGACTTTTGACAAAATGAGACAACTCTCGCGGAGGGGCGCAGAGAAGGCGGAGGTTGCAGAGGAAGGATGCCTTTGCTTTTCTCTGAGCTCTCTTCCATCTCCGCGCCCCTCCGCGAGAGTTGTTGACCTGACTTGATGTTCACTTCTGGAGTTCCCATGCAGCCTCTGCTTCGTGTCCTGAATGGCGAGACCCTCGACAAGCCCCCGGTGTGGTTCATGCGCCAGGCGGGGCGCTTCCTGCCGGAATACCGCGCCATCCGGGCCAAGGCCACCTTCGAGCAGCTGCTCAGCGACTCGGACCTGGCCGCGGAGGTGTCC